>Ga0325403_1001992_pt1 | contig 17721 bp, 7 predicted proteins | sample PopdelMetagenome_19_FD_205665 | JGI IMG/M metagenome (GOLD analysis project Ga0325403, IMG submission 205665) | Populus deltoides microbial communities from Bellville, Georgia, United States - Xylem-PdKOR-R4 | ecosystem: Host-associated > Plants > Phyllosphere > Stem > Wood/Secondary xylem...
GTTTCTAATTTGATTTCTTTCAATTATCTCGATTATTATCTGATTGGTCTCCACCCTATGCTGTTCTTAGTGGAGTTTTATTCTGGTTTTTTCTGCAAGAAACCTTGACTACATGGTTTCTCTGCTGCTACTGCTGGTATTCTAGCGTATTTATCAGTCTCGGTTTGATAGCTATAGTTTTGCTCGTTGTAATTTTGATAGCTTCTGTTTTTTAAATTGTTTTTAATTTAAAAAGAAATTAAATTGATATTTTGTTTATGTGTTTTTCAATGGTTTTAATACCTTAATGTTAAAAAAATTATATTTTTTTTTAAATATTATTTTAAAATATTTTCAATTAAAAAATATTTTTTAAAAAATACTCTACATCATATTATTAAACAATAAAATAGTCTCCGCTAAACTTGATTTTATTAAACAATAAAATTGTCTTGTTATATCTTGGCTTCTCTTGATATGGCATCATCTGCCTAGCGGTGCCTAGGAAATTCATGTCCGGATGCTGCTCTTTCACATGCATGCTTGTGTTGTTTTGATTTCTAGTGTATATTATTACCATGGGAGGAGATAAATCTTAATTCTGCATGATTAAGGTTTTGGCCTTGTATATCTTTAACAACACTTTAATTATGATCATCGATCATGAATGGCACGAATATGAAACAACCACTCTTTATGGTTGTTTTAATTTCTTTTAAATTTATTCCTCTTAGAATCTGTTAACTGTAGGCACGCAGTAGGTCTAATTTTTATTTTTATATAAAAAATAATATTTAAGAGTTGCAAACTCGTTTAAAAAAAGGACTCGGATTGTAGATTTTATTGGATCAAATAAATTGATTTTATTTAATTAGACGATAAAAATAATAATGATGATAGATAAATAAAATTAAAAAAATAATCATGATAACATGGGAAAAAAATATTTTTTAAAAAAAACTCAATTCTTAGTTCATTAAATATGAAAGCACAAATTATGTAAAACAAAGAAACTAAAAAATCATCCTGAGTCGATCTAAGTTAGCATAACAAACATAGTCCTTGATAATCAGGATCGAGCCAGCTCAAGTTATCTCATCAAATTTGTGATCTAGATTATAAAATCGGGATAACCTGATAGAAAAAAAATAATGAAAACCATAAAGCATTATTTTTTTATTAAAAAAAAACAATTTCAACTTGTGTTAGCTTTTTAAACATATGACCTATGTCATTAAATTGAAAACACCCTATTTAGAAAAATTATGAAACTCAATTTTTAATCAATTAAATGTTGAAAGATAAAATTAAAAAAAATAATTATACAAAAGGATTAAAAATATAGCAATTAAAAGAATGAGGATCAAAATTAAAATACAAGATAAATTTTTATCTTTGATTGAAGGGTGAAATTGAAAAGAAAAAACTAATTTATTAAAAAGACTAAAAAAACAATAAAAAAAATGAGAATCAAGATTGAAATAAGAAATACAAACAAATTTTTTATTGAAGGGTAAAATATGAAAAGAAAAATGAATTAAAAAAATAAAGACCAAATTAGAAAAAATATATGACAAATTGGTACTGAATGATAAAATTGAAAACAAATAAAACTACAAAAAAAACAAAAACAAAAACTAGTCCAATCATATTTTCAAGGGATGAGAGAGAAAAGAAGGAAAAAAAAATAGTCCACTAGCAACAAACCATCCTACTATGATGACACGCATAACCCCAACAAGAAGAGGACATGGTGGTGCTTTCAACAACATGATGGAAGGGTATTTTTGAATTTGGTGGGCGCCACATGTGCTGTCAAAATTACATAGGTGTCAACCATACACTAGAGAGTGTCACACGCGTCTATATATTTTTTTTTATATGTAGTCAAATATCAAATTGTCTCTAGAATGACTTGATTATTAAAAAAAACATTGTGAAAAGATGAAAAAGCTTTATTGGTACCAATTTTATTTTATTTTTTGTTTTTAAGGGCATTTTAATTGTTTCATTATTATTTTATTTTTTATTATTTTTTATATTTAATTCAAAATTAAATTGTCATTCATCTAACTTGATAATAATGAAAAAATTATTGTGAAAAAACAAAAATTCCTCTTCATGCTAATTTTTAAATTTTTTTGCTTCCAAGAATATTTTGATTGTTTCTATGCTTTAAAAATTAAAAAAAATGTATTCATATTTTATTAATTTAATAATGACTAATAGATATCATAAAACGATTTCAATATCCCATATAATTAGTGTTAAGATTTTTAGTTTTTTTGGGTGGAAATCGCAAAACTACATAAACATTGTTTTAGTGAATATTGTTTCCACTTAAATGCTACAATGGTGTTTTAGCTTTTATTAATAATCTTATAATTATCATCTATTTACAAAAAGAAGAAAGAATAATTGTTTCATGAAATGGGCTTCCACTTGTTAAATAAAGATATACAATAATAGCACTTGAGGGCCTAGCTGCTGTGGTCAATCGTGTGACTTGTTCCGCCCACGTCCCGGGTTCGAACCTCTATGTGCACGCCTGTCACCCCCGCGGTGCCTTACCTGCTCCTGGGCTTGCAGGATGTCTAGTGGGCCATGGGGAATAGTCGTGGTGCGCGTAAGCTAGCCCGGACACCTCATGTAAATCAAAAAAAAAAAAAAGATATACAATAATAACTTTAACGTTAAAACATGATTTAAGCAATGTTGGGTAAAATAGTTACAATATATTCAAAAGTGTTGTTAATTGATATCTTTTAAATAATCTTGATATATTAATGCTGAATATATATATATATATATTAATTTTAATTTAAATATATTTTTGCAAAAACATCAAGTGTGAATGGGGAATATATTTTGATGCTCTCGAACCTAACTTGAGCTTGATAAGCTAACTTGTTACCCGAGCCTTGATCAACTTGAGTTTTATTTGAGACCATTCATGTAGTTGTCTTGGATAAACCCTAGTTACTTGATAGGTTAACCTGAATTTAATGATCTAGTTAAAATTTAAATGAGATTTGATTATTTTTTAAAAAAAAATTCAAAATAATATCATTTTAGTTTTTTTTTAATATTCAAAACGACATTATCTAGTACAATTTTTTTTTTAAAGAAATAACCAATAGACTTGCGTCAACCCATTGACCCGCAAGTTGACCAGACCAACTTATAACCCTTATGTTGTTCTACCTAACTCATGAGCTAGGCCTTAAATCGAGTCATAAGCTGGGTCGAGTTTCTTTAACTACCATATATTCTCATCCTGATTGATCTGTCAAAAATAATAATTAATGAACAATAGCTATTTAATTTCTTTCCTCTTAATAATCAATCAATTCTCACTTTAAAATTCATTTATTTGACAACCATTGACTCCATAATTTAACAAAACTCTAAAACACATGGTGAATAGCATTAGACACAATTTATTATGGATTTATACAATAAATTTACCTTTATACCCCTTAGTAAAAAGTTGGAAGGTTGGGATATAGGGGTATTTTGGTCTTTCACACTGACCCAATGGTCATTAAAAGATTAAACATGGGTATTATTGTCCTTTTAGATTATTTTGTACAGTAAAAATATTCTTCTACCCCCAAGGTCAATGAAATTTAAACCTGCTGGCCAAGGGGTTTTTTGACTTTGCACAAACTTTAAAATAAGTAAAATACTTCTTTGCCATTAGATAAGAAAAAATAGCTTCTATGCATTCAGGAGTGTTTAGATATTTTTACATTGGTTTATTTGTTATTTTCAGGGTTATAGAAGGATTTTTAGTAATTTAACATTTATTCTTAATATTAAATTCAAAAAAGTTGTTGGTGCATATTTTCTCGCACTAGCATTGGTGGTGTCCATGCCATAATTTTTAAACTCGGCCCGGTCCAAGGCCCGGGTTCTGGGTTTTGACTAAGTCATCGAGTCGCCTGGGTTAATTCCATTTTTTTAAAAATCAAAACGACGTTGTTTTAGTAAAAAAACAAAAATCAACGGGTTGCAATAGGGTCTTGGCGGGTCAACTCGTTGGGTCACCCCGGGTTTTGCCTTTCCCTATTTTTTCTTAAACCCGGCCCGGTTCCAGCCCTGGGTCGACCGCCTGGCCGGGTTTCAAAATATGGTCCATGCTCTTTCAACGATGCATGCGACGCCACCGTTTGTTTGAAAATAGCCTTCTATCGTTTCACTGGAAGCATCGCCAAATGCTCTCCCTCCTGGTGTGGAGCGTGTCGGTGGCGGACCAGTGGTTTGTCACTTTGTTGTTGACAGTCGTTTCTTCTTTCTTCTTCCTACTTTTCTTTCTCTTCTAGTTAATGTAACAACCCTGGTTTTTCTACATTCTTTTTTGCGATATATTGAAAATTTTCAGGTAAATTTTTTTTTTGTGATATACAGGTTCCACCAAAATTTCTACCAAAATTTCGGCAGAGTCTCCCCTATACTAGTAGGTTCCAAGTTATCGACATATACTCTGTTTACACTTCTAATATCTCACATCTCATAACTCAAAATCACGACCCAATCATCCTGGATCTCCACCCAACTCATTATCATCAACACAACACATCTTATTCAATAACATCATATAATATAGTTCAAATGAAAGATTCAATTTCAACTATAAATGTGCATGGTCAAATAGGTACTAAAAGTTTAAACCATTAGAGTAAAGACATACATTCAAATTTACGGATTAATATTACATCTCAAGTTTTATAATTTACATAGTCAAAAGCAAAAAATATCTAAACTAGCATTACCCTTGACGCGACCCTGATGGACCTGAAAATAGAAATTAACATGTACACATAAATATAAAAGATAGTAACAAGCAATAACAATGGCAGACAATAATCTCTACGAAATTTCTTTTGTATATAAAATTAGGCATAAAACTCTTTTACAACATATATTTTCCATCTATTACCAATATTCATATAATATCCTATCTCATTTGCCAAGAATAATTCCATCTTGGAAATCTCAACACAACTCAACGGTTTACGAACACCATCTCTTTATAAATCAATTCTCACTTGATACCAAGATATTCCTCTCTTGGTATTATTAGTTTATCTCATTCTTTTGGAATAACTAATCAATATTTTCCCTTTTCTGAATCTGTTGCTAGAAGGTAATCACTGAAACTAATAAATCTCATTAGTATCATTAATCTTCTAATATTGGGCTAGACTAATCAATTTAAGAAATACTGGCACCGATGAAACTTCATCGATACCAATAGCAATCCAAACCTGGATGGCTAATCAATGCCATTTGATTCTTCCATTCGTACCGAACCCCTTTTATTTTTCTTATTAACATCATATGCATTGTAACCACGGTTGCCAAGTATTATTTACACACAATCTTAGTTATCGACACTATGGTCACTAAACATCCTTCACATAACTTTGGTCACCCTCATCATAGTGCCAAGTATCAATTTATGCCCTTAACCATCATCATTATGGTGTTAAGTATCATTGTAATGTATCCTTAGCCACCAACACTATGGTAACCAATTATCTATCAATTCCCCTTCAATCTCCAAGTCATTGTATCTACCCAATAACCACATTAATTAATTTACTCAATATGTTAATCATATATTAATTATTTTACTCATAACATTTAGAATTTACTATTTCTAACTTCAATCAATTAATTTACATAATCTTTTCAAAACTTAACTATCCAGCTAACTCATCTCGATTGCCAATAATTCTGGTAATTTCATATAATTACCCACACTTTTGGTTAACCTTCTACGGTTACTAATACATCTGGTAATTCCATACGAATTACTCAGCCTCCAGCTAACTTCTTTTGTTAGTCAATCAATCCTGTAATTCCATATGAATTACCCCATATCCAGTTAACTTTCTTGTTAACCAATAAACCCGGTAATTCTCTTAATTGTCTAAGAAAGCTGGCTAACCCATCTTAGTTGTCAAAGTCAATCTGGTAATTCCATACGTATTACCTAGCATCCGGCTAACCTTTTTTGTTAGCCAATTAATCTGGTAATTCCATACCTTGTGAGCCAATGAATCCGGTAATTCCATACGAATTACCCATCATCCAGCTAACCTCTCTTGTTAGGCAATCAATCCGGTAATTCCATACGAATTACCCAATATCCAGTTAACTTCCTTGTTAGCCAATCAATCCGGTAATTCCATACGAATTACCCAAGAAATCTAGCTAATCCATCTTGGTTGCTACAATCAATCCGGTAATTCCATACGAATTACCCATCACCCGGCTAACCTCTTTTGTTAGCCAAATAATTTTGGTAATTTCTCTTAAATTACCAATAATTCTCATTTGTAATAATCACTTAACTTATTCATTTGTTTCATTCTTTTAACATCAATTAAACACACAACACAAATATTTAAGAAAAACTAATAATTACAAAATAAGGCGATGAATCACCTACCTAGAATAGGTGCACATGCTGCCACTCCATGCAATTGTCCAGTCCCCACAGCTTTCCCTGTACCACCAGGGATTTAATTTTTATCAATAATACAACCAACATCACATCTTCATTTAATTCTCATTCAACAAGTATTCTCAAACTAATCACAAGGAATTTTCTTTAAGATCTCATACTCTTACTCATTTTAATGTTTATATTCATTCTTATAATTTTGTTATCAAAACCATCACTCAACAGTAATTCCAAGCAACGATTAAAAATTATCTAATTCCAATCAATTAAGCTTAACCAACCCAGAACACTATCTAGTGTCTTAATCATAACTAAAGTTGTAAAACTCAGTTTTGGGCGTGATTTATCTCTATGAAAGGCTAAACATAGAGATACAACTTTTATGAAGAAACCAACTCCAAATTATTTTGTTTTAAGGCTCAAAATCAACAATCACAATAGCCCCTTCTTTATAGCTAAATTTTTAGACAACGAGGATTTTCATTCCTTGGAAATCCTTTTCAACTTCCAACTTATTTTCATGCAAAATCAACATCATCCAATGTCATTTGACATCATTAAATCACAAATTCAAACTAATTCTAAAGTAAAACATTCAAACAATTTCCTTACCTCTACAATATAGCAAGATTAGACCAAAATAAGAAAACTCATTCCTTTTGAAATTTCTCCTATTATTATTATTATTAATACAACAACATGATGAACTATTCATTTTCTTTCGCTTTCTCCTCGTGCGATTAAGCATAACGGCAAACCTTAATAATTAATATTCTCAGATCATTATCACAACAATAATTTCACCCTACTAATTGAGATCCATGACAACCTTCATTAACTAACCATTTGCTAAAAACACTTATGACTAGCTTTAAATATGTTTTATTTTCCAAATTTCTTTCATTTCAATTTCTTCATGGTTCCACCCCATTTATATCCACACAACCAACAAGTTAGCTTTCTATTCAATCAACATGTTCTATTCAATCAACATGTTCATATAGCAATGTTCCTTACTATTCTTAAACAATAATCATTCTTCCCCTCATATAAAGAATACACAATTAATCTATAATAATACTAATAACAAGAACATATTTTACCATTATATCTTCCATAAAACCTACACCCACACAATTCTAATCTCATCAAAACATGTATTTAATCAAGCTTACTACATTTTGCCAAAACTAGCAATATATTCAAAAGGCAATAAGTCATCAACCTCGAATTATTGTTTCAAACCCAACGGTCGGACTACATATCATAGAGTTGTGCATAATATATCTCAAAATCATAATGATCCAATGGTTAAATCTCCCTAGATCTGAAGAAACCCGAGCATACTTGAAAATAGACGAGCTACTGTTCAACATGCACGAAACCTTGCCGGAGCAATATTTTTCGTTCTCCACCGTCCAGAATGAAGGTAACATCTAGGCGCACCATATATCCAAGAATGAGCATGATCCAACAGTGGAAGAGAGAGAAATCGGCCGGAGACCAAATTGCCCTGCAAGTGCGTTTCCTTTTTGTTTTCCATGAAATTCCAGATGATGATTTATGTCAACCGGATTCTGTTCCTTCCAATCGCTCTGGTCAGTTAGTAGAGGAGTGTAATGCGAACAACATATCCAAATAGCAGCATGATCCAACGGTGGATTCCAGAGATATAGCTACCGGAGCGGTTTTCTCCAAAATTTGTAGCTCTCTCCCCTTATCTGCTTTTCTCTATTTCTTTTCTTTTCTTTTCTTTTCTTTTATTTTTTTTTAAATGGTGGATTCTTTGCAGTTTTATAGACACCTTTTTTTTCATAATTATAATTTTGTCCCTCTTTCATGCTTTTAAGTATTTTATTTTATTTTTCATGTAAACTATCTGGTTTATTTTTGTTTAAATCGCTAGTCTTTACCAAACTCCGATTGGGATGAGATATTCAACCAAGGTAGGAAAACATATTAATAGACTTCATACAAAATTTCATCCCGATCCGATGATTAGATTGGGAGCTCTGCTTCTTAATGTAAAATTGGTCAATTCATAACTTTACATAAACAATCTAGATTTTTCTTGTTTAATCTTCACAAAAAAAATCATATCAATTATCATTCTAAACCTTTAAGGTCGTTTAATTATTTTGTAATGTATTCATTTTAGGATTTCTACATTTATTTATTTATCGGGCTTATTATCGTTTCAAAATAACATTACTGATTTTTAAGTGGTGCTTGCACCTTCAGTCCTACCCTTTTCATTGTACTATCATTTATTATAATGTATTCTTTATTACCTCACTTATTTTCTAAAAAATATTTTGTCATTTTTCTCATTATTTCATCCATCAAAACACGTTACTACTTTCTCTGTCCTTATGAATTCTAAACCAAAATTCATTCTACGAAGGTCATCTCTTTTATTAAATATCATTATTTATCTATTATTTCTAATTTTGGTTTCCATCACTCATTGAAATATTACCACTTTCAGTCTGATGTTTACACATTTACATATTTAAATTATAAATTTCCAAGGGTTTCACAGTTAAAGTACATGTTTGTCCTCTTTTCTTTTTGTTTTTCAATTTCAGTCCTTGTGTTTTTGAGTGCTTATTTTAGTCTTTGGCTCTTTTAGAAAAGTTTTAAAATTTTTCAATTTAGTTCTTAAATTTACAATTTGTCATATATTGTTTTCTTCAATTCTATCCTTATTCTTTTGTTAAAATTTTATTAGTATTCAATTTCATCCTTCAATCAAAGTTTATATATATTTTTTAATTTAGCTTTCATTCTTTTAATTTTTTTTCTTTCGTTAATTGTTTTTTCTTTTTAATTTAACCCTACAATTTAATTTTTTAGTGCCCTCAAATTTATTTTTTATTTCGGTTTCCACCCTTATTTTTTAATTAAATTATTTTATGTGGTTAATATTTTTCCCGGTTACATCATTTGGTGTTTTATTTATTTGGGATTGAGCTTCATAATTTTTTAATTTGTCATGCTTCCAATTTAATAATATGGGTCATAAGTTTTAGTTGTTAATATGGTTAGAAATTCTTTTTTTCCTCTTTTTATTTTGCATTTTTATGTGGTTACCTTCATATTCTTTTATATTAGTTTGTCTTAATCTTATTACCTAAACCACGAGTTTTTCAAGCTGTTTTTGGATAAATGTTATTTTTTAAAAAAACTTGTTTTGTTTTATGTTTAATTTTTGCTGATTTTTTATTTTTATTTTACTTTATACAAGTAGGTTTTGTTTTGTAATAAAAATTATTATTTTGAAATAATATTTATTATATGTTCGGCAATGCATATTTCTTTTAATCATTATGTTTTATATGTATTTTTATCATAGTTATTAAACCCGGCCCGGGGGTTGACCCGGCCAAGGGGCCGGGTCCCGGGTTTCATAGGTCGACCTGGGTCAACTCGGGTCAACCCGGATCAACTCAAAAAAATTAAAAAAATTAAATTTTTAATATTTATATGAAAAAATTAAGAAAACAATTCATGTAAATATAAGCTATACATATTGTAAATAATGAAGTTTAAAAAATATTTTATCCCACATTAAAAAGATATTATGTTAAACTTTTAAGTTGAAGTATTTAAACCAAAAAAGTTTTTTGTCCCACATTGAAAAAATATAGTTTTTTTCTTATGAACATAGAGTATATATACTAATGTGTTTCAAATGCCACATTAAAAAAACATAACTTTTTTCTTGGGAACATAGAGTATTAATACTAATGAGTTTGCAATCCCACATTGAAAAAAGATAATTTTTTTCTTGGAAACAGTATATATATATATACTAACGGGTTTCAAATCCACATTGAAAAAACATAGTTTTTTTCTTGTGAATATTGAGTATATATACCAATGGGTTTCAAATCCCACATTAAAAAGATACTATGTTATTCTTTTAAGTTGAAGTATTTAAACTAAAAAGTTTTTTATCCCACATTGAAAAAACATATCTTTTTTCTTGGGAATATAGTGTATATATACTAATGGGTTTCAAATCTCACATTTGAAAAAAAAAAAACCAGGTCTTGGCCAGTTCTCACCCGGGTTAAGGGTTGACCCGCTAGGTCGACCGGGTTTGACCGAGTCGTTGCACTGACCGGTCTTTTGACAAACCTTGACTGGTCCAGCCCCCGGGTCGACCCGCTGGGCCGGTCCGGGTTTAATAACACTGATTTTTATTTCTATTATTTTTTATTTATTTTAATGAACAAATTTAGTGGACACAAATAAATAAATATCTTATTTTGTAAGATCAAATATTTTGATCTATGTTCATCTCTTAATTTTTTCAGTTTTTCTTTTAGTTATTGTTAACTATTTTTATTTATTTATTTATTTACATAGATGATTATTAGATGTGTGGATAAAATTTTTATTTTAATTTATAATTTTTATTATGTAAAAAAAAAAACATATCAAAATAGTGTATATATTCAAGAGTTTTTTTAAAAAAGAAAAATCACAACTCACTACAGAGTGCATATCAAATCAAATTTTTATTTACACTCTAATATATTTTTTTCACTCTAATTTTTTAAATCCTTTTGTGTAATTGATTTTTTTTCTTGATTTCATCTTTCAATATTTGATTTGTTGGAGATTTGACCTCATAAGATCTTATCGCTTTGCACTTGTTTTCTATGAGTTTATACCAGTCTTATAATTCAAATAACGGGTTTTTGCGTGCTATTTTTTAATATAAGTATTTTTAGAGTTGTTTTGTTTGTGTTTGATTTTTTAAAATGTTATGCTAATTCATTTAGATTTATTTTTTGGTTTTATATAAATGAACTTTTTTTTAAATAAAAAGAATATTCATTTTTAAATAATATTGCTGATGTGTTTGACATTGTATAATATTATCTTAGGGCATGAGTTTATTTAATCAATTTTATTTGTGTTTATTTTTTAAATCATGAGTTTTTTAGGTAGTGGATTTATCTTTTATTGATTTTAATAAACAAGTTCAATAAACACAATTAGATGAATATCTAATTTTGTTTGGTAGAATAATTGTTTAATTGAATATCTTTATCTTCATCTATATTTATTTTTAATTTTATTATTTTTTTGTTATTATTTACAATTTTTCCATGTTTATTTACATAAACAGTTACTAATTTATTTAACAAGATATTTGTATAGATTTTTAAATTTATACTTTAAATTTTTTATATTAAAATAATTTATACCTGTTTGTTTGCTGGAAAGTAGTTTTCTGTTGGAAAGTGAATTCTGAGAAAGTGAATTATTTTCTGATGTTTGACAGTGTAATGAAAAATAAATTGGAAAACACTTTCCAGTATTTGGTTATGTCATGGAAAATGAGTTGGAAAATAACTTATTAATGTTTTATTTTTCCCAAGTTTATTAAAATAATGAGGAATAAATCTTATAAATTAAAAAGTTGAATGAGAATGAAGTTGAAAAAAATATAATTTCATAAATTATCTCAAATAAAATAAATAATAATCAAAATAATAGAGATCAAATCTAAAAAATAAAAAAAATAAAAGATGAAGAAATTAAAATAATAATAATTGACATTTCATAAATTATTTCAAATAAAATAAGTAATAATTAAAAGAATGATGACCAAATTTGATACATAAAAAATTTCAATAAAAAAAAGATAAGGAAAAAGCAAATAACAATTATAAAAATAAGGACAAAAGTTAATATAAAAATTAAATTTTAAAAGATGAAATTGAAAAATAAATATTCAAAATAAAATATATATAACAATCAAAAGTTTGAGAATCAAATTTGATATAATCAGTAAATAATATGATATTTTTAAATTTTTTATAATTTCTGAAAAATATTTTCTACCTAAATTTTTTAGGAAAAGTTTTTCTGAAAATCAAGTCAAATTTTTATTTGAATGAAAAATATTTTTTATTAATTAATTTTTTTAATATCAAATAAACAAAATAAAATTTTAAAAAGTGAGTTTTCTGAAAAGTTACATCCATAATCATTATTGTTTTTTTAAAAATTATTACCCGCAGCAGAGAGGGTTAAATAAACTGCTCTTCTTTTACACGACATTGACATCGTATTTATCATCAAAACCACCAACACTTTGCCATAAAAAAAAAGACAAATTGCAAATTCCAAAACTGTACCTGCTCCCGTAACGACTTAAAAGGGAGGCCAAGTCAATCAGCTCCTCTTCCAATCCCATTTCCAATTTTAAGAATGGAAGACTCAAATTCGCGAGAGATATTAGAGTCAGAGATGGAATCCATGGACTTACGAAGCCAGGAATCGACTGATCAGGTTGAGTTAGATAGTGAGTTGCCACCAGAGAAGGAAGTCATAACCGACGACTGGAGAGACGCCATCAACAAGGTGGTCCCCGCTGTGGTGGTTTTGCAAACCACCGCGTGTCGCTCCTTCGACACCGAACTTCCTTCCTCGGGGTCCGCCACTGGGTTTGTTGTTGATAAGAATCGCGGTATCATTCTCACTAACCGACATGTCGTCAAGCCTGGTAATTTCTACTATCACTACTCGATCATTCTTCTTGTTGTGATTGTGCTTGTTGATCGTTGAATTCTTTTTGCTTTTCTTTATTTTTGGTTATTAAAAAAAACGCGGGAAAAAGGGTAAGATTGGTATTATGCGAATGATTGAAGTGGATTTACTTTATTGCCCTTGATATTTGTGTTATTTTTCTTTTTGGTTAAAAATCTGTGGTTTTGTGATTGCAATTTTCTCTCGTCGATTATTCGTTGATGAGGTTGGTTGTTTGGGGAACGTGACAGAATGCTTAACGAGGAAAACATTTTGCATTATGAATTTACATTTTTGCCTTTTCAATTTTTGTTTTGAGTTTATTTTCTTAAATATACTTTTGATAATCTATATGAATTACTTGTTTAATTATTTGTTTTTGGAATGTAAATCCTAATTATTATTGTTATTATTTTTTTAAATTTTTTTTCAATTATGATGGTTGTGGTGTTGTAGGCCCTGTAGTTGCCCAGGCTATATTTGTCAACAATGAAGAAATTCCAGTGTATCCGATTTACAGAGACCCTGTGAGTTTTTATTTTTTGTATTTTATTTGCATATTGTAAAGACTACAAAAATGGGGTTTGTTTAGTTTTGCATAACATGAGTTACACTAATATACTATGTTTCTCCAATTTCTATCAGGTTCATGATTTTGGATTCTTTCGTTATGATCCTAGTGCAATACAATTTCACAAGTATGAGGAGATTCCTCTTGCCCCAGAAGCTGCTTCTGTTGGGCTTGAAATCAGAGTTATCGGCAATGATAGCTGCGAGAAGGTAGTCATTACTTCTCATTTTGTTATTTATTTGTTTACCAAAACTTGTATATGAGAATTTGCACCTTTAAATTTGCTAGTTGGTTGGGGTTTTAGTACTTATTTAGGTTTTGAGAGTCAAGTTATTAGTTTCTAATTAGTGCTGGTAACATCAATTTCATAGGTTTCCATTTTGGCCGGTACCCTTGCTCGTTTGGATCGAAATGCACCTACTTATAGAAGGTATAGCAACTTCACTAATCTTTTGCTTGAATCCCTTGCTAAAAGTTGCAAGTTGTTATTATATGTAGATGACTTCATTGTCCATCATGCTATCTATGAGTGATGATTATAGGGATTTTGTGTGATTTATCATGTTGCGTGATTTTTTTAAGCTAATATGTATCTCCAGAAAGTTATAACTGTACGTGGGTAATAAATCATGTATGTGTTTGCAAGGAAAAAGGTCACGCATCCCCACATAATAGTAACAGCTAACTAGATGAATTGGTTATAAGCTCGCCCTTGGAATGTTCCATAAAGTATTTATTTCTGAATTGCAAGTGGAGTGATGTTAAATTTTCTAGCTTTACTTCTATGGTTTTATTTGGCACATCTTATCTCTTCAAACTATACTTGAACAATAAGTTAGTATCATAGTGTTAACTAGTCCATGATATTTGGAAACTCAGTCAACCGACCTGTAGATGCTTAATCATAAAGATTAACAATGACTATTGTTTGGTGCAGAGATGGTTATAATGACTTCAATACCTTCTACATGCAAGTAAGTAGTTTAATTCATCATGCTGGCAATCTTAGGCAAACAGTTATCTATGGCTTGAATCATTTTGAATTCAGAATCGATAATTCATTTTCCTTTTATTATTAGTTTGACACTTTGACATTGGTGCCTTTTAAAGATGAAGTCTGAACTGATTTAGGTTTCATTTAATGGTTTCTTACTGCCCTAGTTTGGCATATCCCTTTCTCCTTTCCTTATAGTTGCATGGAAGATTTATTCAGTGGTTGTAACCACTGAAAGATCCATATCTTGCTGTTTATTGTTGACAGCCATTTTTTTTCTTTTGTTATTTCAAATTGCCTTTATACATAAAAAATATAAAATTAAAACATATGCAGTGATACTTCTAATGTCCAGCTCAGTGTGAGCTTGTTATCTACTCCGACGAATATTCCCTGGTTCAAGCAGTTTGGTACCATCACAGGTAGTAACTGAACCACCTACTAGTCCCTACTCTAAGATCCTTATACAAGGTTATGACTCTGAGGGATAAGCCTAAATCTTATGAGTAGCAGATTCCAAACAGTCAATTGGTTCTTTATGTGCAATAAAACTTCTCCAAATAAACCATTTAATAAACTGTTCTTTAATATTTGTTTCACTTTAATTTCAGGCGGCCTCCGGAACTAAGCGTGGTTCTAGTGGTTCCCCGGTGATTGATAAGCAAGGGAGGGCTGTGGCCTTGAACGCGGGGGGCAGTGTATCATCTTCATCAGCCTTCTATTTACATTTAGAGAGAGTATGTTATTATTTAATGGCTTAATGCATTATGGTCTGTTTAAGTTTTCATCTGAAATGGATGGTAACTCATGCAGCAGGGTGTCTAATGAAAATTCAAGTCTTCCATTCTTTGTTACTTTGGTTTGCAATATATGAAGCCTTTAATTTTACATAAGCACCTGATTTTGAATAAAATTATGTGTTTCCTGGGCACTGAATCACATAATTACTTGATCTGCAGGTTGTTAGGGCATTGACATTTCTCCAGAAGTCCAAAGATGCTTGTAAAAACAAATGGGAAGCAGTTTCTATACCTCGTGGCACCCTTCAGGTCTGTAGTTGATGTCACTTTCATGCTTCTTGAAGGCTTCAAGTATTATACTGCATTATGCTAGAACATAGATGGAAATTTTGCATTTGACATTAGGCCAGATTTCTTTTAATGCTAACTACGTGGAAAAGATCATATTTGGCAGTAAAACTATACTTTGTTGGAAGATGAAAACATTAGCCCCCTTGCTCTGTAGTCCTTCATTCTGTTTTATCAAATAAAAACTAAGCTAATGTCTTAAAAAGTCTTGAAAATAGTTTTCAATAAAATGTTTTGGTCCCCTGCAATGGTAATAAATTTATCATCCCACCTTTTGGTTTTAGCAATATGGATGCTTTGCTTTTTTATCCTATTTGTATGTTGATTTACAATATGGATTTTTCTTTTCCTTATAATTTCACGTGAGTTTAGCTATTCATGATATAGGTAACGTTTCTCCATAAAGGATTTGATGAGACACGCCGGCTTGGTCTTCCGAATGAAACAGAGCAGGTATTTCTTCCTTGCATAGAATTGTTAAGAATAATGGCGGGTGGCTCATTCTGCTGTCTTGTTTAGATGGTGCGGCAAGCCTCTGCACCAGGTGAAACTGGAATGTTGGTTGTTGACTCTGTGGTGAGCACATTTTTGTGTTTTTTAATTGAAGATTGTCAAAGAACTATCTTTATCATTCCTAATATCATGAACTTCTTCAGGTGCCATGTGGGCCAGCTGATAAGCAATTGGAGTCAGGGGATGTGCTTGTGCGTGTGAATGGGGAAGTAAGTTATGCATTCAATCTCAGACCACTGAATCTTGATCCATTGCAATGAATAATCTTGATGCATTGCATGTAAATCTCTACATTGATTTTATAGCTGACTTGCCATTATATATACAAGAACATGATAGTATTTTCTCTGTTTTTTCTTGTCTTTTATTGTCTATTTTGTTTTCCCTGTATGTCCTCTTCTTTCCTTCTTTAGATATGAGATTTATATATGCTTCCCCCCCTTTTTTTCTTTAACACACTTGTCTATGCATGAGAATCAGACTTCTCTACCATACATTTACCTAGTCAACATTCAGAGGCTGCACTTATTTATCATTTTTAGGTCAGGACAACTTTCTATTGTTTGGGAATTGTCCAAAGACTAGGTTAAACCAAAGGTAGCATCTTGGTTAGTTGATTTACATGCAATCCAAAACACCATGGTTAACTCTTAATAGTCAAATGGGCAGGTCCAGCTTAGGCTTTAAAATCACTGGTGGGAGTTCTTAACGTGCTTTACTTGACTTTTCCATTTCTCATGTATCCAAAGGATTTTGACTGGGATCATGTAGAAGATGATACTACTGAAATAGAGAATCTCTTTTTATCTACATCTCCTGTAGTGATTGATATGTTGATTTTTGTTTTTGACAAATGTCTTTATTGCAGGTGACTACTCAGTTTTTAAAATTGGAGGCATTGCTTGATGACAGTGTTGACAAAAAGATCGAATTACAGATTGAAAGGGGTGGCACATCATTAACCGTTAATATAGTGGTAAAACTTACTCTGGACATAATTTGATTTTGTTAATAATCAAGTAAAATTTCCCATTGCCTTTAATTTCATTGGAAAATATGCTGTAAGCAGTTGCTTTCTAGTATAACTACTCATTATCTGGACTGGCCTTCGTCTAATGGTGAAACACATTGGTTTGCTTAGAAACCATACCTGTATTAAAAGTTGTGCATTGGCTTAGAAATAAAAGTTAAAAGATTCAATTAGAAATAAATGGAAAAATTCACGCACACTTGGTGAACACGTCAAGATGTCAGATGTCAATTTCCATGTTATATATATTTAACAGATCTAATAGAAGCACTTGATTAGAAAACAAATAGAAGGTACACATGCTTAAATAACAAAAATAAAAGCAGTAACACTCAAATAGATAAAATCAAAAAGTTGGCACACCAAACATGTAACAATCTCCGAAATAAAGTATCACCAATTAAATCAGTTTTTTAAGTGCTTCTCCGAGGCCTATGGAGATAACTGTTAGAAACGAGAGAGTGAAATAGATGGCATCAAAGGTATAGCAATAGGTAATTTTGTAATCCATTTAGTGTTTTG
>Ga0325403_1001996_pt1 | contig 17713 bp, 16 predicted proteins | sample PopdelMetagenome_19_FD_205665 | JGI IMG/M metagenome (GOLD analysis project Ga0325403, IMG submission 205665) | Populus deltoides microbial communities from Bellville, Georgia, United States - Xylem-PdKOR-R4 | ecosystem: Host-associated > Plants > Phyllosphere > Stem > Wood/Secondary xylem...
AAAGAGAAGAGCCCATGTTTGTGAAAACAACTGATCCTCGCCCTGTCTTTTTAATTCAGTACTTGAAAGATAAAAGGCTGGCTGACAAGCTCTTTCTCTTGTATTCGGAAGAGAGAGAGAGAGAGAGAGGTGTCTAATTTCTTCGTTCATTCAACAAAAGAAAGAAACGCTTGCAATCTATGGTGTCCATTCAACTAGTACTTGAAAGGAAAAGAAAAGCAGCAAGGAACTTGCATGCAAGACGACTTTCTATTCCAATGAAATCATTTCCAGCACCCCCACAACCCATTAAAGCATAGCAAACCATAACAAACCAAGCAAATATCCAAAGAATGATACAAAAGAGAATTTCTTTGAGAAGCAAATTAATTAGCAAAGAGAGCCAAAAGGAGGGAGGGGGGCTGAAATGAGCAAAATACCTTAGGATTTTGGCACTGTGGACTTGAGTAATGAAATCTTGGTGCCTTCAGGCAGGCATATCATGTTTTAGCTAGTGACAGTTTTCCAGTCTCGTTATAGCATGATTTTCTTCGAATATAAATAACAATAACAAAAATATAACTGGATGACAAACAGGCCGACTTCTTTGGAATATTTTTTTTAAAATAATATTTTTATGTTTTTATTTTGTATTAATATTAAAAATAAATTTTAAAAAATAAAAAAATTATTCTTTAAAAAACTATTATTAACTGAGTTCTAGGTTTTTTTTTTGAAATATATTAAAATAATATTTTTTAAAAAATTTATTTTCATATGAAAATAATAAAAATATTAATTTAAAATAAAAAGAGTCAAATGTTTCGCTCTCGTGATTGTGAACCGTTTTGTCTTTTCATTTTTATTCAAGGATATGTGACTAAATAACTCCTCCTCTATTGTGTGCACAACTGTACACCTTTATTGTTAATTCCCTGTCTTCTAGAAGCCGTATATTTTGTTTTATTCCGCAAAAAAAAAAAAAAAAATTTCACAAATTAGACTCAGTCACCGCAGAAATCACGTGTATTTATTATATTCTATTGTTTTTACTTCTGTAGCTCACATGGAAATTTTAGAATATTATTAGTTTTTTTTTTATAATGTAAAATGGAGTTTTATTGATATTAATGAAGATACGAATAAATCAATGTTTCACACAATAAAAATGGTATTGTAGTGATAATTATTTTTTAAAATATTATTTGATTAAAAATATATTAAAATAATATATTTTTTATTTTTTAAAATTAATTTTTAATATTAAAAAATTAAAATAATCTAAAAAAAATTAATTACACGAGATTAAAATAGAAGGTACTCAAATCTTTCTTGTATGGAAGGAAAAAAAAGAGAGGATACTTGTGAATTTTTGGATTAAAAATAGTATTTGTCCATACTTGAGAATTTATTTTTAAATACATTAAGTGAATATATTAGATTAATATAAGAATGCACATTATATATATAAAAAAGTAATTTAATCTCAGCTCACATATAAACTTATTTAAAGATATATTTTAGGTATTTTACGAAAAACTCCCTACTGTTTATGATTCCAACACCAATAAGAATCGCATACATTGTTGCGTGGGCCATGATGAATAATTGAAAATTGGTGCCCCGACAGAAGTTCTCCCAGCGCTGATCACGTGAAAATGATCCTGTGCGGTATAACCTTGTCAAGCATGGCGTGCTCCTCAGCATCCGGAGTCATCACAAATTGATAATACGTGGATTTACATGTTATACATAATTAATTAATTAATTAATTAATTTGTTGATCAAGCTTTTTTTTCTTTTTTAAATTGATAATTTTGATACTCTTCTGATATGATAAGAAAAAGCCAAATTAAGAAAGGGCCAAATATTATTGAGAACTGGATGGATCCTGAAACACCGCATGGACTAGTCAAATAAAGGACTCCTTATGCTTAGAAAATTACTATATCAGGATCTTTCCGGGAACGAGATGTTCCTTGAAACCCGATCCTCAATCATTACAAGATTGCGCCACGTGTTATGTTTTGCGGCGTGAGTTTTAATTGCTGTTTATTTTGGCGGGTGTTTTTGTATTTTTCTTTAATATTCTTAAATTATTTCACCGGATATAAAAAATATTTTTTTAAAAATAAAATATATTTTTTTAATATATTTTAAATAAAAAATACTCCAAAAACAACAACAGTACCAACAATACTCTTGGCATGTAATTCGGGTGTTTGGAAGTTTGATAAAATATATTAAAATAATTTTATTATTTTTTAAAAGTTAATTTTAAGATTAACACATCAAAATAATATTAAAATATTAATTTAAAATAAATAAAAATATAAAATATTTTTAAATTTTTTAAAAATACTCTTAAAATATAAAAAACAAATATGTTTTTGAGAATTACAGAAAACATGCAGCCTCCTCTCCCGTAAAAGAAAAGGAAAGTAACAATCTCGAATAAAAATAAAATAAAACAAGAACAGTTAATAAATAAATGACCATGACTCCGTTAATGACATGAACTCAGAATTCTCTTATGTAATGCTTTTCTTTTTTAAGAAAATCCTGTCTTGCATCTTGAAAAGGTCAAAGGAGAGGCAGGAGGAGAGATGAAGCAGTGGTCAAGATGGTGGCAGCCAGTACTGCAGTGCAGTTTCTGATGACTAGCAGTTCAAGCTCACACGGAAGAATTGGGATAATTATGGTCATTTAATTTGATTTCTTGAATTATTAAAGTAATGGTTTTCTTCGCAGCGTAAGAAAAGCCATAGGGAAACGCAATGTAGCCATCGCTGAAGAAGATGACACGACGTTTTAAGATCTTGTAAAGATTGCTACCATATCACTTGAATTAATTTCTTGATTTATATAAGAAGAAGATCGTGCAGTCCTTCTGCCTTCAGTGACAAGTTAATTAACAAATGAAACTCTTGACCTGATAGAATATATATATATATATATATATATATATATATATATATATATATATAAAGCTTGAAGGCTTGACTGTACAAGGAATTAATTTGGCAAAAGGCTAGCGAGTTTGAAACCGATGATCTCACGCCCCCAGCAGGATGACTTTCCAGGGAACTGCTGTGGAAATATATGAGATAGATTTTGACAAAATAAGAGGTTGACTGGAGAAAGATTATACTGCTCTTTTCTTCAGAGCACGCCAAGAAATTATAGCCAAGTGGATCAAACCCATAGCCCTTTGAAGATGGTGTGTTTTCCAGGCATCTTGCAGTTTCATGACTAAAATGAAGCCACCAATAAATCATCATCGTCCAAGTCAATTTCAGAGGGTCCTCCCCACCGCTTTCTTACTTGCTTGATAAACTAGGAGTGGCCAAAGTCTTCTCTCTTATATATATATATATATATATATATATATATATATATTAAAGATGGGACAGAATATTTGAATGATAGGAACATGACTGGCAGCCCATCTATGACTTTTGATCTCCTGAATTAAAATTCATTTCCAACGCCGTAGGAATTTCGGAATTCGTTAAAAACTATAGTCATTGGCTAGCTCTCTTTAGTTTTTTCCACACCGATTCCCACCAAAAAGGTCAACTGTTTATATTCTTACTCCACACATAATGACCTATACAAGCAAGTACTGTGTTTGTTTTTTCTGTCTGCCCTGCTTTTAAAAAGTTTGAATTTTTTTTAAAATTAAATTTTTTTAGTATTTTTATATTGTTTTGATATATTAATATCAAAAATAAAAAAAATATTTTAATATATTAAAAAAACACTTTAATTTTTTTTTTCGTAATCTTAAATATTATCTATTAATATTAATATATTTTAAAAAAAAAACACTTCTATCGTAATCTTAAATACTGTTTATTGGTGCTGCATTAGGGTTACTTTTTTGAATTTCCAACCGCACTGTATAAGCAACAAATCTGTAGCGCATAGCTTCTTTCGCTGCCAGTATTCATTGGTCAGAACTTGCACTACATTTTAAAAGAAGACAAACTGGTTTGGAAAAAGAGGAGATAGCAGCCCGTCATTAAATAATGAAGTGGCTGAATAATTGGAAATGCTGAGCTCGTTGACTTAAGCTGTCGAGGCAGTCATGTGGAGGGCAACCAAGGAGGCATAAAAACCATCTTTGATATGGATCAAAGTATCATGCTTGCCTTTCTCTACAATAACTCCATTTTTAACCACTGCAATAACATCTGCATTCTTGATTGTAGATAACCGATGGGCTACAACGACCGTAGTCCTGTTCACCACGACTCGGTCCAGTGCATCTTGAACAGTTCTCTCAGATTCGGCATCCAGTGCACTGGTAGCCTCGTCCAGTAGAAGCACTCTGGGACTTTTGACAATAGCACGTGCAATGGCTACCCTTTGTTTCTGCCCCCCTGACAATTGGACACCTCGCTCTCCTACTATGGTATCATAACCCTGCATTTTGCGTTATGATATTAGCATCTTGGCTTCCAGTAACAACATTAAGACAGTGCATGCCTGAGTTTTTATTCCTAGCTATTTCTGCAAAAGCCTACTAGATAGAACCTCTACCATAGCTGCTTGCTTTAACAAATGTAGCTGTGTACTTAATATCAGGAGATGATCACTGCTCCATAATTCTCTAATTACCTGTTGTAGACTACTGATGAAATTGTGTGCATTGGCTAGCTCTGATGCAGCTAAAATCTCTGTCTCCGTCGCTTTCCCTTGTTTTCCATATGCAATGTTGGCACGGATTGTATCATTAAATAGGACCGGTTCTTGGCTCACGAGTCCCATCTGCTGCCTCAGCCACTTGAGTTGGAGACTTTGAATGTCAACTCCATCTAGAGTTATATGACCTGAATGAGGATCATAAAATCTTTGCAACAATGATATCACCGTTGATTTCCCACTTCCACTCTCTCCAACCAGGGCTACAGTCTAAGACAACAGATTCAAACTAAAACAATTAAGAAATTGACATTTCAAACGAAATGACAGCACTGGTTCCAGGATTCCATTTTTCTTAAGACAATATGCTAGGAACAATTAAGCAGATGGGTTTTAAAGCATGAGAAATTACCTTGCCAGAATGAATCACCAAGCTGAGGTCTCGGAAAATTTGAATATCTGGCCTAGTTGGATACTTGAAGCTTATGTGATGAAGTTCAATCTCTCCTCTCACACTGTCTAATTTCGTACCTGACTCGTCACTTGCATCCATCTTTGACTTTCGGTCTATAATAGAGAATATGGATGCAGCTGCAGTCTTGGCACTGGAGGAATCAGGACCGAAGGAACTTGTTTGAGAAATTCCAATGGCTGCCATGGTCAAAGCGAAGAAAACCTGCCAGAAGACACATGGATAAGTATCATTAAAACATTAGTAGTCTCCATGAAAATAATTAGGAAGATATGCCCACCCTAAAAACTTCGGTAAATGTTGTTTTCCCATGCTGGACAAGTTGAGCTCCGGCATAGAAACTGGTTGCATGCACAGAAAACAGTAAGAAGAAAGAAACTCCAAATCCTGTTCCGCAGATCAGCCCTTGCTTTATTCCTGTCTTCATAGGGCCTTCACATTTCTTTTTGTATAATTGCATCACCTTCTCTTCAGCACAGAAAGAGGCAACAGTTCTTATGCTGCCTACAGCATCATTTGCAACTTGACTTGCTTCCTCATACATCATCTGCATCCATTTCAAATGGCAAACTTGACAAATAGTAATTTCTGAGAGAAGGCTGGGAACATGAATAAAACTTCTTTAGCTTATTACTGCAATCAAATACAAGGTCATGAGTTAAAAACAATACCTTTGCATCTGCACTAAATCCTTTCATGAACTTTATTTGAATAATTCCATTGAGTCCTACTAGAGGAATTAGTACAAGGATAATCAAGGCCAATTGCCAACATGCAGTAAAGGCAATGACCAGACCTGCTGTTGCTGAAGCGATGTTTTGAACCATCTGAGCTATAGAGTCTCCAACCAGAGCACGCACTGTTGCTGCATCTGCTGAGAGTCTAGCACCAATTACCCCACTTGAATGCTCAGGCTCATCGAACCAGCCAACCTCCATGTGAACTACCTTCTCAAAACAAATAGATCGGATCCTTTGGATTAATTTGCCACCAGCCACAGAAAATAAGTATGTTTGTGTTGGAAACACCAAAAATGATGCCAGGCCAAGCGTCATAAACATTAGTGCCCAGAACTTGGAATCCTTTCTCAATTCATGCGGTGGTTCAAAAAATGTTTTAATCACATTGGAAAGTAGGACGCCAAAAATTGGAAATATGACACCATTAAGAATTGCAGCGATAGCTCCAGCTATAAGTACGGGGATCTCTGGCTTGTTCAGATAAGCAAGGCGGCGGATTGGGCCATCTGGAGTTTTTGGTTTATGTGAAGAAGCTTCTACTTCTCCCGGGGCATTATCAGTGCCAGGGACACTGAATCCAGCAGTATGTAAACCTAATGAGACTGAGAATGGGCTTATATTTCCTGCTCCAGAAGATCCCCTGCTTAAAGACCGTTCCAGTGAAATTCTTGGACTCGACTGTCTAAAGGATTCTATAGTAATATCTGACTTGTGGTCTTCCGTTTCATGCTGTGACTCTTTATTTACTTCTTGTAAACGTACAAGCTGCGAGTAAGCTCCTTCAGGATCGTTGAGTAGTTCTGAATGCGAGCCTGATCAATTAACAGAAGTGTTTTAAATTGTATTATCTCCTTCTTTCTTTTGCATCAAGAATCAAGATGTCCGAACAAATAATCCCTCAGTAGCCAGAAGAAATAACTGTTTTGAAATTTAATCTGGAGGCTGTTCTAAGTTTGTACGATATAGAACTGACTTGTATGCCGAAAGTTAGAGCATGCTGGTACAACAAATTAAGCACATATATGCTACTACATCTGTATTGAAACTAGGTAAATGAGTAGGATTATTCTCTGTCAGCATGTATCAATATCCATAACATGAAAGGAAATACACAAAACGTTTCAGAATGGATAAAGAATATATATCAGTGAGAAGAAGTTAGACAAGCATTTCTGACATTGCTCTATATGTAGATAGTTATGAGATACCTATGTAGATAGTTATGAGATACCTTTTTCCACTATCTTGCCATGGTGAATAACTGAAATCAAATCAACATTTCTCACAGTGCTCAAACGATGGGCAACAATGAGAGTTGTTCGATTGACCATAATCCTATCTAGTGCCTCCTGCACTATCCTTTCTGATTCTGCATCAAGTGCACTTGTAGCTTCATCTAAAAGCAAAATTCGTGGATCTTTCAGAATTGCTCTTGCTATTGCAATTCTCTGTTTCTGCCCACCTGACATCTGAGTTCCATGCTCACCAACCATGGTGTCTAGTCCCTGGATAGCAAAATTCAACGGTCCAAATTAAATTAAAGAAGGAAAACCTGGAGATCCAGTCCCCCAACCAAAAAAATACAAATGAAAACAATATAAATTGGCATAGAGGGTATAATAACTAATAGAGGGAACCACTTATAACCTGCGGTAGTTTATCTATGAATTTAGCAGCATTGGCAAGTTCAGCTACCGCTCTTATCTCATCAGTAGTTGCACCATCTTTTCCATATGCAATGTTATCCCTTATGCTGGACGTAAACAACACGGGTTCTTGGCTGACAAGACCAATTTTCTCTCGGATCCACTTAAGTTGAAATTCTTTGAGGTTAATACCATCTATGAGCACTTCACCAGCTTGTGGATCATAAAATCTCTCTATCAGACTGATGACTGTTGACTTTCCACTTCCACTTTGTCCAACCAAAGCTGCAGTTATGCCACTTGGGACGAGAAGAGAAAGACCAGAAAATATTTGATCATCGGGTCTGGCTGGATAACTGAAATACACATCCCTCAATTCTATATCCCCGTTGATGTCCTTCAATATCTTTCCCCTCATTTCGTAAGCGTCTATCTTAGGCTCCCTACTGATAGTCTGAAACATTTTAGAAGCTGCAGCTTGACCAGCCACAAATGCACTCATGCAGGGAGATGCCTGACCTAGTGACCTGACACATTCGTATGATCAATCATAAAGAAAATACGATGAATTGTTAAGAAAAATATTGAATGCTTGAACATCAATTTATGTTTTGGTTTCTGCAGCCGTCGGTGTGCATGTGAGTGTGTGTATGTTTGCTTCATAAAGGAACTCACGTGGATCCGATCAACAGAGCAACAATCACATTAATCACTGTGCCCCCAGTGTATCCTTTTTCCACTATCAGCTTCCCACCAAACCATATTGCCAAAGCATAGCTGCTGAAGATTACTAACATAACAATGCCAATTCCTAATCCAGCAGCAAAGCCTTCTTGAACCCCGGATTTGTAAGCAGTAATGAGAAACTTCTGGTAATTGCTTATGGCTTGCTCTTCACAAGTAAATGACGCGACCTGGATTAAAGTTAAACAATCAGCACTCTTTACTGGTTTTTCTTTACCTTTTTGCTAAGAAAAGTCCAGTTCTACGCATGTAAACATACAGTTCTGATCGAGCCAAGTGTCTGTTCAACGACAATTGCTGCTTTTGCATAAGCAGTTTGTCCAAGAGATGCTTTCCTAGATATCATTATTGACATGGCCGCACCAGCTATCACAATCAGGGGAATGGAAGATAACATGACAAGAGTAAGAAGCCATCCTTGGACAAATGCTATTGCAAAGCCTCCAAAGAATGTTGATAGCAGCTGTATAAATTTCCCAACCTGAATGAAATAATAAGGCTTATCTAACCACAAAAACATGGCAATGTGTATAAAATCCACTGTAGTTTTTCCTTCTGGTTAGAGTACAAGAACAGTTTAGTACCTTTTCACCCATGGCATCTTGTATAAGAACAGTGTCGCCAGACATTCTACCAACAACCTCTCCAGTGTTTGTTTCCTTGTCAAAAAAAGCAACATCTTGTCTTAGTATAGTTTTCAAATATGTACTCCTTATCCGAGCAGCCTGCCTCTCTCCCGTGACCATCCAGCAAGCCACCTCTGACAAACAACAGAAAAGCTTTAATAAATCCCAAATTCCTGAAAAATAAGACACTTTCTGTACGTTAGCATTATTGGGTATGTACTCACGCAGAAATGATCCTACACCAGACCCCACTGCCAAGTAGACAAATTTGAGAGATACCTGAAATGTTCGCAGTTAACAAATTAGCAACATCTTTATGCGAAGAAAAATAACTACAGAACCAAAAATCTAATGCTCCTGATCAGAAACATACAGAACTAACTTGAGCTTAAGGCATCTCAGCTGATAGAAACATTAATGCTAATTGTACTTACCTTGGACACTAAATGCACCACATTTTCATTATGCTGATTTTGTCCAAAAGAATTAATCACGTCTCCCAATAGAATTGACATAAGGGGCAAAGATATTCCATTTCCAACAGCACCAATCGAGCCAATGATCATCAAAACAGTATCTGTGGAATCTGCAAACGAAAAGAGCTTGGGGAATGGCACAGTTTTAGTTTTCTCATCTTCTTTGCTCCTCTCTTGCTTTTCTAGTTCCTTATTCGGGCCTGAACTTTTCTCCTTCCCTTCCTGTCTTTTCGATGTGGTGGCCTCGTCCGTACTTTCACCATTTCTGCCGTTCTCTAGGGCCATAACACCAACCTAAAGATATTACTGGTTCTCAATTTACTCTCGGAATATATATAACGAAGTTTGCAGCTGCAGAGCACAAGCAGATCTGCAACTTTAAATCGCAGGCCTTACTAAATTTTTACTGAAACAAATATAATACACCTCTAGAAGAAATAAATTCCAGCAGTCCAAATAGCATGCACAGTACTAATTAACATAAAAAAAAAAAGAGTGCGAAAATAACAAATGAAAGAGAAAAATCAAGATGGCCAAAAACCTTATTAAAAGAAGAATCAGCAAAAAGTTACCGAACAACTGGGTCGAAAGCTATTATTTCAGATTTGGTTTTTGTGGTTGCTCTCCCAGTTTCAGCTTTTAATAATCCCACCACTCCTATGCAGTGAGTCTTCCTTTTGCTTCTAGTGCAAGTTTTGTTAAAATTAACATGGCAGTCACTTTCTACTGAACATCAAGTCATCTTAGATTCAACATCGATTACTTGCAAGTTAACGGGCAACTGATCTACCTGAGTGTATCTACGATTGTTTTATATATTAATTAATTTCTATGCTCTTGTGCAGAGGGAATTAATATTATTAATTTAATTAGGCCTGCGATGTGATTACTGGAGGGACAACCTTGAATCTAGCATGACTACTGTGTCAAGGTATCATCAAACGGTAACGAGACTAAACCTTAGGACATGGGTCACAACCTGTCATCCATTACTTTGATCTCAACAACAGATTCATATCCAGCTTCGCATGAATCTGAGGATTTGACATAGCAGAAGCCTATTAATGAAAAAGGATCACTGTCCTTTTTTTGTGTTTTGTTCGAGTCCACAAACAAGGAAATAAAACACTCGAATCCACGAGTAAAAGATTAATGTGTTTGAATGTCAATTTTTATTCAATGAAATCAAAAGTGTCTTCCAACGAGAAGGGCAGCTTGTATTTATAAGCTTGCAAATCCTAATCCTATTAATAAAAGTACTTATAAATTTAAATAGCAAAACAGTTAAAGTCCTACTTTAAAGACGTAATTCAAGGTTCTTATTTCTAAGCAAATAATATTAGTCTGCAGGAAATCTTCAATAGAGGGAATCCATGTGAAAGAAGGAAAAGAGTAGCAGGGGAGAACACGCTGCTTGCTCTTGTGTTATGTTTCCCTGTAGAAGTAGGATTCTAGTTGGTCTGGAATTTATTCATTAAGCTATCCTACATCAGTCTCCCTACTTGAAATGAACTCGCCCTCAAGTTGATCAGGTGAGAAGGACATTCATCGGGAGGATGGTATTCAAATATGTTAGCAACATTGAAGGTGGGAGATATGGTCATGTCTGCATGGAGGTCCACCACATATGCATTATCATTAATCTTCTACAGAATCTGGAAAGGACCATGCTTCTTATCGTTCAGCTTGTTATACGTCCCTGCTGGCACTCACCCTTTGCGTAGATACACCATCACGAGATCTCCTACCTGAAAATCTTTAGCTCGCCGCTTGCGGTCTGCTACGGCCTTGTACCTGGCATTAGATTCTTCTAGGTTCGTCCGCACCCCCCCTGAACAGCTTTGATCCGGTCAGCCATATGCTCTACTACAATGCTTATACCAGGAAGTTTGGGCAGCGGTGCCAAGTCTAGTGCATGTCGTGGAGGTTGGCAGTAGACAATTTGGAAGGGGGTTTTTCCAGTGGACCTATTTATCATGCTGTTATAGGCAAACTCATCCTGTGCCAACGTTAGATCCTATTGTTTGGATTTCTCACCAGAAAGACAACAGATTAAATTTCTAAGAGTTCGGTTCACCACTTCTATTTGGCCATCACTTTGAGGGTGGCTAGTGCTGCTGAAGTTTAGAAATGTGTTAAATCGCTGCCATAAGGTTCTCCAGAAATGACTTAAAAATTTTATGTCTCGGTTAGAAGTGATTGATTTAGGGACTCCATGTAGGCGAACAATCTCTTTAAAGAACAACTTAGCGACATGCACGACATTATAAGTTTTTTTGCATGTGATAAAATGGGCCATTTTAGAGTATCTATCCACTACTACAAAGACAGAATCAACACCACGTTGGGTTCGTGGAAGTCCCAGGATGAAGTCCATTGATAGATCTTCCCAAAGGGCTGCTGGAATAGGCAGTGACATGTACAGACCCATATTCTGTGATTGCCCTTTGGCTGCTTAGCATGTAGGGCAGCGTTTGACATGGTTTCCGATGTCTCTCTTCAGTTGGGGCCAATAATATCTTTCCTCTGCCAGGGCCATGATTTTATCACGCCCTAAGTGACCACCCAAACCTCCACCATGCAATTCGTATATCACTTGTTCTCGCAATGAACTCCTAGGAATACACAGCTGGTTGCCCCGAAATAAATACCCTTCTTGAATATGCATTCCTTTATGAGGGAACCCCTGCAGACATTGTGCCCAGCTATTTCCAAAGTCTTCATCTTCTGCATACAGCTTTTTAAGACAGTTAAAACCAATAATTTCAGCCCGTATGGTTAGAAGCAATGCTACTCTTCTGCTCAGAGCATCAGCTACTTTATTAAGTTTCCCGACCTTATGTTTCAAGGAAAAAGTGAACCGTTGTATGAAGGACACCCAGCGTGCATGCATTCGATTCACACTATTATGGTTGTTGATGAATTGTAGTGCATGATGATCGTTGAATAGGATGGACTTTCTCTGCACTAGGTAGTGCTCCTACACCTTTAAAGCTCGAAACACAACATACAATTCAAGTTCATATATGGACCATTTCTGGCGAGTTGCATTGAGTTTTTTGCTATAAAATGTAATGGGTCTGCCTTCCTGAGATAGGACAGCACCAATGCCTACAATAGATGCATCACAATCCACTTCAAATAATTTATCAAAATCTGGCAGTGCTAAAGCTGGAGCAGAAGACAACTTTTCTTTAATAAGTGCGAAGCTTTGTTCTGCTTCGGTTCCCCAATGGAATTTTCCCTTTTTCATGCATTCAGTGATTGGTGCGACGATCCGGCTAAAATTTCTGACAAACCGCCGGTAAAACGTTGCGAGTCCATGGAAACTACGCACCTCGCTGACATTCGTTGGAGTAGGCCAATCCCGGATGGCCTGGATCTTTTCTTCGTCGACTTTAATTCCATCAGTACTCATAATAAAACCCAAAAATAATAAACTGCTGGTCATGAATTTGCACTTCGTCAAGTTAACATACAACTTATTCTGCTGCAATACCGTCAATACTTTTCTCAAGTGTTCAAAGTGGTCAAACTCATTTTGGCTGTAAATCAGTATATCGTCAAAGTACACCACCACGAATTTGCTAGTGAAGGGTTTAAGTACCTGATTCATTAGTCGCATGAAGGTACTCGGGGCGTTGGTTAGTCCAAAGGGCATTACCAACCATTTGTATAAACCCTCATTTGTTTTAAAAGCAGTTTTCCATTCATCCTCGGGTCGAATTCGAATATGGTGGTATCCACTCCTTAAGTCAATCTTCGAAAAGATTTTGGACCTTGACAGCATGTCTAGCATATCTTCTAGGCGAGGGATGGGAAATCGATACTTAACTGTGATTTTGTTAATGGTCTGACTGTCTATGCACATGCGCCAACTGCCATATTTCTTTGGTACTAGTAAGGCTGGCACTGCACAAGGGCTCATACTTTCCTGAACCATCCCCTTTTTGATCAAATCTTCCACTTGTTCTTGCAGGATCTGATTTTCTTTTGGACCCATCCGATAGTGTGGTCGATTTGGTAGACTAGCCCCTGGAGTTAAATCGATCTGGTATTGAATATCGCGCATGGGAGGTAACCCATCCGGGAGTTCTGACGGTATGATTTCTTGAAATTCTACTAGTAAGGGCTGCATTACCTGTGGGATGTTGAGAGGCTCGACCCCAATTCCTTCGCCAATTACTACTGCAAAAATCTCCCTTGAATCCTTGGCCTCCTCCATAAATTGGTTTATATTTACGAACAATATTGGCTTCTCTTTAATCTTTGGTTTTACTGCAGAGAACTCCTCCCATATGGAACCCAATACCACCTTCTGTCCTCCTGTCATGAAGACATACACATTATCACGTCCTTTATAGGTGGCATCCACGTCAAACTGTCATGGCCTGCCTAGAATCATATAGCAGGCATCCATCTCAAAAACATCATAGGTAATTTCATCTAGATAATTCTTCCTGATGGAGAACTGAATGCGACAGATTTTAGTAACTTTTGCTTCTGCTCCCTACTTGATCCAGCCGATTTTATACGGTGATGGATGTTTCTTTGTTTTCAATCCTAGCTTGACCACCATGTTTTTTGACACTATGTTCTTACTACTGCTGCTATCAATAATAACATCACATACCTTTCGTTTGACAGTACATCTGGTGCGAAATATATTGTGGCGTTGTGACTGATCTGTTTGTTTTGGTGCAAGTAAAAGTCTGCATACTATAAGAGAACATGACAGTAGTTCTCCATCATCCCCTCTGATAATTTCATTCTCGTTATAGGTGTAAGCTATTTCATCCTCTTCTTCCTCTACTGCCAGGTACGTTTCTTCTCCTGGTTCAATTAGATTTACTATGCTGCGACTTGGACACTGATTTGACCGATGCCCTAGTTGCCCGCATTTGTAGCATTTGTCTGAATTTGGTCGAGCATAAGGATTCCTTAGTGCCTCTGAAGGCACTATCCCTATAGTCTTTGCTGGTGCCCCACTACTACTTGGCCCTTTAATGGTACTGGATGGTGGGGGTTGATTCATGGGTGATTTCCCTTTGTCTGCTGCAGCACGGGTGAGATCAAAAGAATTCCTCGTCACAATGTTTACCCTTGACCTGTCTAGTTGTGCCTCTGCTTTTGTAGCCAGATTAATGGCTTCATTTAAGGAATAAATGGTCTGCATGGAAACACGATCTTGTATGGTCAAACGCAGCCCACCAACAAACCTACTGACTTGTTGTGCATCTGTTTCTTACAGGTTATTACGTGAGGATAATCTGTGGAATTCTTTGATATAGGCTTGCACCGTTCTGTTGCCTTGTCTACAATCTTGGTACTGTTGAAATAGTATTTGTTCATAATCAGGTGGTAAGTACCTGGCTCGCAGAAGTCGCCTCATTTTTGCCCATGTTTGTACCATTCCTTTCCTTTGTCGCATCCGCGTGAGTTGCAGCTACTCCCACCAGGCAGAGGCTTCTTCTATTAGTCGATAAGCAACTAACTTTACCTTTTTGTCTTCAGGGATTTCCATGTAATCGAAGAACCTCTCCACTACTGCTAGCCAATTGAGAAACCCCTCAATTTGCATCTGTCCATTAAAACTGGGCAAATTCATTTTCATACGGAATGTTTGTGGTTCTCGCTCTCCCATATTGCGCATGTAATATTTTGTATTAAAAGGTAGGAAAATACAATAAAGCCCTTGGTGGCTTAAAGTGTGGGTGTAAATGAATGAGGGATAATGTGGTAATTAGATAAACATAATAAATATAAAAAGAAAAAAAAACAAAAGAGGGATCTGAAAAATTTGAGAGAGAATCGGCAGGAGAGAAGGGAGAAAGAAGAAGAAGAGAAAAGAGGGGAAAATAAGGGAAAAAGGAAAGGAGTTGGAGGAAATAAGTAAAAGGGGGTAAGATTATGCTTTAATGTGTATAATATGTTTTCTTTAGCTTTAATTTCAGTTTTGATAAATGTTAGGGTTATGAAATTTGTGTTTTGAGTTTAATTGATGAATTAAATTGAATGTTAGGGGTTGATTGTTGTGGTTAATTGATGATTTAGTTGATTATGGAAGATTGTGATGATTTTGAGTTATAGTTTTGTTTGAATGGTGATTTTTGAGTTAAAAATCAGGGGAGAACAATAGGTTTCTGTTAAAATTCTGGATTGGAGGTTGAAGATGACAAAAATTCAATTTGGTCCCTCAATTTTGGAAAATTACAGTTTAGTCCCCAAACTTTGGAAATTTTACAGATTGGTCCCTGGAGCCTATTCCGAGAATCTGAACAGAATAACATATGAATTATGGACAGAATTACTGTATAGATAAGAGAATTTAACACTTTCAATTTAGTCCTTCAATTTGACAAAATTACAATTTGACCCTAAAAATTTGGTAAAATTCCAGAATGGTCCTTGGAGTATAATGAGATGATCTGGACAGAAATGAGGACTGATTATGGTCAGAAATTCAGTATAGCAATGGATTTATGACAATTTCAGTTTGGTCCTTCAATTTCACAAAAGTTGCAATTTGACCCTTAAAAATAGGATAAATTACAGATTAGTCCCTAGCTGTAATATTAGCTTTTTCAGATTGGATTGGTGAATAATTAAGGGTTATTTAGTGAATTATTGCCTATTTTATTAGTTGTTTTATTATGGATTAAATTTCGGGAAAACCGTTAAATGTTGGGTTTTTAGGAAAGATAACTAGTTAGTTCAAAAACATATAGGGTTATGGAATACACCCTTAGATAAGTGTATTAAATAAGTTAAATATTCTTTCAAGTCATTCTTGAATATGTCTCCTTTATATTCAAATAATCTTGATATTCTACCAGCGGGACGCCAGTAGGATTTCCTTCGATATCAGCTTTGAGTTTTGTTGCTTTTGAGTCAGGTGAGTGGATAATTTTCCATATGCATGAGAAATAGTATAAATATTTGATTTGTTATTATGAATTGAATCATGCTTCTTGATAATATATATGTTGATTATTATCCTTGTTTTGATAAAGCATGATCAATTGTTGAATCTGAATTCTTGATATGAACCAGTATATATTTTGAATTGAATTCTGAATTGATAGCTCCTCATTTGATTGATGTCATGAGTTGAGCCTTGAGATATGAATATGTCTGTTTGAGTATGATTATGAACCTATGGTATGTCAGTCAGAATACCCATGCTAACAGGGTAGTGTTAGTCTTTGTGCACATCGTATCTGAACCCTAGTTGGTCGGGGGAGTCACCAACCTGTGTGGACTGATCATCCCACAGTACGGAGCCTCATGCTCATTGCATTTTGATTTTCTGACGAGCTTTACCATATGATATTCTTGTTATGGCCTATTTGAGAAACCTTTCTATAAGAATCTAGAGCCATACTTGTATATATATTTCTTATTGCTGTATTACCTCGTGTGTGTATATTAAACATTATCTACTCACTGAGTTGTTGAACTCACCATCTTATTATTTATCTTTTCAGGCTTATAGCTTGATAGCAGGTTACTTTTGTTGAACCTTCCGAACCTGCTTTTTTGTTGTAATTTGTATCTTCCTTTTTGTCAAGTTAGTGCTCCAAAACTATGAATTATATTAACTCTTGTATTAAGACAATTCAATTATATTATGAAGTTGATTTTGTTATTAATGCTCCGTTGAACTCTGATTGAGTTAGGATAAGTTTGTGTGTAAGTTTGGGTTCGCATAGGTATGGAACCTTGGAGAGGAACCTTGCCTATGTGCCGGTCATGGATCCGGAATTCGGGTCGTGACATGAATATTATTAATTTAATTAGGCCTGCGATGTGATTATTGGAGGGCCAACCTTGAATCTAGCATGACTACTGTGTCAAGGTATCATCAAACGGTGACGAGACTAAACCTTAGGACATTGGTCACAACCTGTCATCCATTACTTTGATCTCAACAACAGATTCATATCCAGCTTCGCATGAATCTGAGGATTTCATGAAAACTTTAGTCATTGCCTCTAATGTAGCCTTCTCCTTAATTTCTAATTCCCAAACTAAGATAATTAGCTGTGTTAATTGATAATCAATTACCACAACAGTGGAACCTTTTCTGTTGTTCACGTTTGTATACCATAAATTGCAGTGTTATTCTGTAAAAGAAACAAGAAAACTTGATGTTTACAAAATTTCGTCAGTGTTTGAAACAAGAAGATGACAGCCCTTCATAAATCATGGGTGCTAGAAAAATTGCAGGGGTGAATCAAGATGTTGAGGCACTCCTGTGAAGAGCTACTAAGGAGGCATAAAAGCCATCTTTGATACGGATCAAAGTCTCATGCTTTCCTTTCTCTACAATAACTCCATTTTTCACCACGGCAATAACGTCTGCATTCTTGATTGTAGATAA
>Ga0325403_1001998_pt1 | contig 17703 bp, 6 predicted proteins | sample PopdelMetagenome_19_FD_205665 | JGI IMG/M metagenome (GOLD analysis project Ga0325403, IMG submission 205665) | Populus deltoides microbial communities from Bellville, Georgia, United States - Xylem-PdKOR-R4 | ecosystem: Host-associated > Plants > Phyllosphere > Stem > Wood/Secondary xylem...
ATCATACAAGTTTTATAAAGATATTAAAATTATTTAAAATAAAATGAAAATAACCAATAAAAAATTATACAGGGATAGAATCTGCTCTACATGACATAATATATAAGGTAAAAATGTGGAAAAAAATATTCCAATGCTCCACCAAAATTTAACATGGTTATGTTAGCAGCATGGTTCCTACAAATTCTTTTATTCTGAAGAGTTCTTTTTTAATATAAGTGAAACAAATGTCAAGATATATATAAACACATAACTCGATAACAAGTCATGCGATGATAGTTAGTTGCTAAACAGAGTTGGAGCTAGTTGATAAATTGTTAGTCATTAATTTATAAATAATATAAACGTGAAAACGGTGAAGGTTAAGCAATGAATGAAGTAATTTTGTAGAAGCTGCATAACTCTTTCCTTATCTTTTTAATCTCTCATTTCTCTCTGTTTTTTTTTTCTTAAAGTCTATTTTCTTCTTCTCTCACGAAATCAATTTTTTTTAATCAATTTTTTTCAACCTTAACAAAAAGCATATAATTTTATTAAATATATATATATATATACATATATATATATATGTGTGTGTGAGAGAGAGAGAGAGAGAGAGAGACCAAGTGTTGCGAACTAAATTTTTTGCTTAATTTTCATGGTTGTAAACTGGATTGTTAAAGTAATCAAGAATACTAGATTTAGAGGACGTTTGTTTGCACGGTTGCTTCTGCATTTGAAGCAACCACAGTAAACATGATGTTTGGTTATAATGAAAACATAGTTTAATTTTGGTGGGTTCCATACAATTTCACGTTTTGCACGTGAATTTTACAAAGCAGCTCATAGCTGTTTTTTGAAATTCTATGTTTATGTGCACAGTGCAATTCACTTGCACTGTTCGAGTGAACTTTTTTTTCCAATGTGTTTAGTTTTTGTATTTAAAAAAAAAACTAGTTTAGAGTAAATTAAATTTACTCGCATTGTCATGTAAACAATTTTTTTTTTCAAAAAACTAGTGTAGAGTGAATTAAATTCACTTGCACTGTAATATCAAATCAATTTTATTCATAATAATATTTTATCTAATTTTATTGCATGCTCAAAAAATAATAAAAACTGTAATTCTTGTCGAATGAATTTTGTACGTAATGAAATTGTAGATGGTTTAATGGCATAATAAAAAATATTTTATATAAAGTATTATTTATTTCATGAAGTAATAACAATAGTTAAATCTACAACATTTAAATTAAAAACCATCAATTTTAATATATATATTTTAAAATTATTTTATAACTTTAATTTCAAATGCATTTTTAACCAAACACATTAAACTACTTTTTATTTAACCTCAATTCCAACCACAATTTTAACCAAACACCTATTTTTTCAAACCAACCTCAATTAAAAGTATTTTTTATAAAATAATTTTTTTCAAATTACAACCACAACAGCTACTGCAATAATAAACACACTCTTAAACTGAAATCATCACCTTGAACCTAAGTTTTTTATACAACAAAAAATAATAAATATAAACTTAAAAGATATATGTGATAATAATAAATATTATTTTTTAAAATATTTTTTATTTATAAATATATTAAAATAATATTTTTTTATTAATTTAAAACAACATTCACAGATCTAAAAATATATACAAAATTAATTTATATATAAAAAAAATTTGGTGCGAAACAATGGTGTCAGTGTGTCACCGCTGAACGGACACTGAACCCTTTCGTCGAAAAAAAAAAGGTCCTCGGCTTGAAAGCGGCTAAAGATCGAGAACGTGTCAAAAAGTGGGACCCTTGACCCAGGAATAAGACTCGTGTCATTCTCCTGGCTCCTCATTGCCTAGGTGTCTCATAGAATCCCCTCCTCTTTTGCCGCATCATCCACCACCTGTCACTCAATCCAGAAGCTGGTTCCTCACGCCTATGTTTATATATTGCGGGATCTGTATTCTAGCATCACCATTGTATCGCACGACTCGTAAAGCAACTACTCTTTTGGTGAATTTGGTGTGCTTTCTTTGATTTAACACGCAGGAAAACATGTCTTCCAATCAACAATTGAGGGAGGAGCTCGATGCCAGGGCAAGGAGAGGAGAGACGGTAATCCCTGGAGGCACCGGGGGTAGAAGCCTTGAAGCCCAAGAACATCTGGCTGAAGGTATATTACACTGATACCGTCTCTTTGATAATGTGTATAAGAAGTGCGGAGTTATGAATTTTTTTTGCCCTCAACTATTAAATAAATATATAAATTTTTTAAGATAAATTATTAATTTATATATATGAATTTTTAAAGTTAATAGTAAAATTTTAATTTAAATACACTATCTAAAATATTAAAAATTAAATTTAAAAGTACATAAAATTAAAATGAAAGTAAAAATAAACTTATTATTGAAGTTACATTTTTCGATATTTGGTGGAATATAATTAATCTATAATCGATATTGTAATAACCTCTCAACCGGGATAAAATAACAATCTCATGTTAATTGAAAAATAAAGTAATTAAATTTTTTCTCTCTCTCAATTCCTTCTTTCTTCACTTGATTCTTCTTTAGGTTAGTGTTTTATAAGCTGGACTTTGTAAGTTTACAAGGTTATTCTCTCACTTTTTTTTATTTTTTTTCCTTGGATTTTTTTTAATGTTTTTCCCTTACTTTTCTCTCTCGCCTTTTCTTTTCTTCCTTTTCCTATCCTGCCCAATCGACAACATATAAAAGGAAGGAAGAATTGATTTGTTTTATTTTTTAATGGCAAATAACCATTTTACCTTTAATGAGTCGATTTGTTTTTATTTAGCGGTCTTTTTTTTGTTAGCATTGCCAAACTTTGTTCATTCTAAAATTTTAACTAGATTTTATTTAATATATTTTAAGATCCCTCGTAAAACTTCAGTTCAATCTGATGGTCGGATTGAAAATTACACTCAATAACGTAAAATTGGCCAAATTGTGATTTTTTATTAAATTTCTGAATTTATCCAAAAATTCTAAAAAATTTAAACCAAGTTAAAATATCATATCAGAAGGTTCCACGTAAATTTTCAGAATTTTTTGATAACTCAAACAAGAATTATAAATTTTTTTAATATAAAACTAGTAAAAAAATATTGATAAAATCTTGAACTGAGCTAGACCCATCCAAACCTTTGCTTTGCCTCCGCCCATGTGTACAAGTGCATAATGTGTAGATATGCATGTATATATATAACATTTTTTTCTATGCAATACTGGGCGGTATTATTTGCTGATTTGTTATTGCTATTACTATTAGTATTATCTTTATTATTTGCAGGGAGGAGCCGTGGAGGACAGACAAGGAAGGAACAGCTAGGGACAGAGGGGTACCAAGAAATGGGACGCAAGGGCGGGCTTAGCACCACGGATGAGTCTGGTGGAGAACGCGCAGAGAGGGAGGGTATCCCCATCGACGAGTCAAAGTTCAAGAACAAGAGCTAAATTCATATGTGGCGGCGTCCCTGTCAATAAAGATGTTGTGACTGTCGTATCGTGCACAGCATTTAAGGGATGTGTGCGTTTCGTCTAGGACTAGTAGGGCATTGTAGTGTGGTGGCTGTTGCAGCAGCAGGTTTGGTTGTCTGTGGTACTTTTCGTGGAGTCTCTGTGACAGACACTTCTGCTCTGGTAATCTATCAAGAGGTTTGTAAATTCCTTTTTGGACAAAATAACGAAGAAACTTTTCCTGTACGTTCGTGAGATGACACGCCTTTGAATTTCAGAGATCATAGAAGGTAGTGATTAACCACATAATTATGACATGAGCGACGATACGCCTCTGAATTACAGAGCGCTATCACAGAAGGTCGTATGTAACTCAATGTCGAGGTGATATTCGGTAAAAGAAAAAATCCATATCAGCCAGAACATTTTAATTCTATGCCTAATTTGATGAATTTGGTCGTGGAAGAACGAGGTATATTCGGGAAAGAGGTGTCAACACTGTTGACTGCCGTGCCAATAATCGTGTTGACGTTGAGTTAGATACATGTCTTTAGCCTCACCTAAAAACGGCCAGATGTCCCAGATTATGACAATTATCGATTCGGTTCCTTGTTATGTTTCAGATCTTTCGTGTTATCATGGGGACTGGTACATGTCTTAGCTGTCACTTAAAAATAGGCAAGATGTCTCTTTGATCAAATCGAATCCTTTACTGATGATAAATTGAGTCCATTAAATTTAGTTAATTAAAGGTACTAATGTCATAATCACGCGTATCCATCTGATCACAGAGTCTTTAGATCATGGTGCTGGAATCAAGTGAAGAGGTGTCTTTTAAGTTTCCCGTGAAAAATAACATATTTTTTATGTAATAAATAAATACAAAATAAATTTCATGAACCAATTTCCACGAATCTTTTCAAAAATTGTAATTGTATGTTTTTGCAGTTCCTATTACAAAATAATATAAGTTATATACTAAGATTTTACCTCTTAATTTAAATTCTTGGGTTAAAATTTTTTTTTAACATTATATCATAACGTTGTAAATCGAGTACAAGTTTAACTGATTAAATATGAGATAATATAGATATGTATAAATTTCAATCTCATTAAACTTTCACTTAAAATAATGTTTTATATAGCAATATAAAATATTATTAAGATCTCACCCAACAGCTTGAACTTTTAGGTTGAATTGTTTATTTGATATGGTATCAGAGTCTTGTTGACTAAACAATCATAAGTTTAAATCTCACCACCTCTATTTTATTTGATAAAAATTAAGCACAGTATAGTAAGAAAATATGTATGTTTTAAGTCGAAAAAATTTTCATTAGAGGATGTGTGTTAAACAATATTATAAGTTATATCTTTGAAATTCATCTAAAAGCTTGAGTTTCTGAATGAGATGATTCTTTATAGTTTTAAGCTAGAGAAATATTTATTTGCCATGAAATGTTTATTTTTGAGAAAACTAAAAAAATAAATTAATTGGAAATTATTTAAGTGTAAGCTTAATGTAGTATAAATATCACAATAAAATAGGATTTTTTCTATGATATAAATTAAAAAAGTGAATCTATTGGTAGTATGTTTTTAAGAGTTTGATTGATATTATAATAGTGATTACTTTTCAAAGTATTTTTTGTTTTAAAATACATTGAAATAATATTTTTTATTATTTTTTTAAAATTTATTTTTCACATCAGCACATCAAAAAAATCTAAAAATATATAAAAAAATAATTAAAAAAAATAATTTTTTTAAAAAATGTTTTTAAAACTAAAAAATAAATAAATTTTAAAACTTATTCATACCTATTAAAATAATAGTAACTTGGAATATTAGTAAAAAACTTATTGGTAGTGTGTTTTTGAAAGCGAACGAATGGGCCTTTTGCCTTATCTCTTTACTTTCACGTGTAAACTAGCTTCCTTCATATTTCTTTCATCTTTTGTTTAGTGCCTGATAAAATATGGGCAAGTAAAATGCAAGATCATTGGATGTGATGTTCATGTTTCCACTTATAAATGAATTCAACAATTAACTTCTAACACACTTAATAATGTATGAATTTTGGAGTTATCATTCAAATTGATTTTTTTTTTAATGCTAGAACATATATATATATATATAAAAATACTGATTGAATTGAAGGTTATTGTTTCTTTCATACAGTATATGATTACAAATTATTAGATATAGTAAAAAGGAGAAATCAAGCTCCGATACATGTAAACCCATCTGACCTGATTACAGGTCGTGCAAGTCGGGCTCGGTTATTGTCGTTCGGATCATTAGGATATATGAATGTGTTTGAAAATATAATAATGTTTATAATTTAAAATAATTTTTATTTAAAAATATATTAAAATAATATATTTTTATTTTTAAAAAATTATTTTTAAAACCAGCAAAATATAAAAAGATTAATTTTAAACTAATTTGTTTTTAATTTTAAGAGAACATAGTTTTACACGCCGCAACCACACCGGATACTCAATAACACGAAAAAGAGCGGGAGTGAGAAAAAAAACATTCCAGAATCCAAATTTCCTTCACTCGCTCAACTGATTCTGTCACAACTCGACTCACTAAACGGCCGTTAGGGTTTGTGAACTCACAGTACTTGGAATTGGCGAGTTCAAGCCATCTGGATTGATTGCCCGGTAAACCCCCAGAGGATGTCCCAGATAAGTATGATTATTTCCTCTTCGATCACGAGATCGCCCGAGATCAATGAAATTGATGCGTCCGGCTCTGCGGTTAGCGATCGCAGCGACCACGAGCTATTCATTAGAGGAAACAAGTACATGCTTTTTCTGTTTTTGTAATTTTCCTGGCGTAAATTGTTGGATAATTGTCAACTTGTTTAATTCCTTAACTCCTAATTTCTTGAGTTTTAAGTATCTACTAAGTTTGATATCTGATTCTGTTGATTCTAATTAGCCAAAAATTGATTTTGTTTACATTTTCGTCTAACTAAATCAAATCGAAGAGTAAAATGTGCCTATTGTTCAAAGCCTGACCCAACCTCGGGATTATCTGTACTGAATAACATGCAGTGGGAACCAAGTCCACCAAAATACCAAATATACTATAATTTATCAGAATATATTTGAAAGGTGTCAGCTGACTGATGGATTTGAAGTCTTTTTTGGATGGAATATTTTATTGAAACAGTCATGCTTCATGTATTGTCACTCTAATATGGTTATTTCCCTCTATTAATTCTTGCAGGTGTATTTGTCATTATACAATACAATTGGTTCAGTGGCTGACAAGATTACAAATAGTACTTTACTATTGGAGACTGATCACTCGCAATTTCTAGTTTAAAGGTAATTTTTTTCTATTAGACCTAGCATTTCATTTACTAGTGGAACTAGGTCTTTTCTCCATGAGAATTGATAGCATACTCATTCAGTAGCTTCATAAAATAATGCTTTGGTTAAACAACACATTTTTGGCTGTGACCTAGAATATAACCACGGAATGATGAGGCACACATCATTTAAGGCACTGTATATTTGTAATTTGAAAGTGAATGAATAAGTGAAACTAACTTAAATTCCTCCAACATTGTATAGCACACATATCACTGATTGTGGATGCCATCTTGGTCATGGGGCCAAAGTTGACCAGTGTTTAGGGGCCGGTGAGTGGGTTAGTGGGCAGATCATACAGTTGGAATAGCACAAGTAGAACATGTTGCAGGTTGGATCAATTAACTAGTCATTCAGAATTGTCTCATCAAGTTTTGTTCATGTTAAAACATTATGACAATCACCATAAGCTAGTATGCATTACAAAGGGCCATTCTGAGTTTTATACTTAACCAAATGCATTGCTAGACATCATCTCTTGTGCAGGCCTAACAAACTCAATGTGCTTAACATGATATACCTGACAGCAACACAGCAAACAGGCTTAGCCAGATAAAACTGGTGTGGTATTTGGGGCTCCAAGAATAATGAAATATGAAGATAGCGTAGACCATGCATGATACCAAACTTTCATAAGCGAGAAGATGGAGAAAGTACAAATACATAAAGGCCATTAACAAATTAAAATGGGATTAGCTTTGAGAAAAGAAAGCATAACTAATGGAATTTACTGAACCAGTTTCTTCATGCTTCTAGATGAAGAGGGTGTTTGGAAGCATGGTAAATGTTGTTTTTCAAATTATTTTTCACAAATACATCAAAATATTATTTTTTTCATTTTTTAAAAATTCTTTGCTTCTATCTTGGTATCTTCAATGGTTTGCAGTACTGGCATCATCTGTAATCAAGACAGCAATGGAGAAAGTTAAGCCCAAGCTTGTGTCAGCATCTTCAGTTCCCTTGTTGCGTTTGTTATTGCCAAAAACTGAAACCAATGCGATTGGTGAGATAGATAAGCTATTGGTTTCTCCCCAAGTCAGTGGATGAGGCATGGATTGTCTTTTCCAAGGAAGGTAAGGCTAAGGCTTGTCCATTTTTGCAACTTCTGATATCCTACCTTTTCATTGGCTCTACATTATGTTTCACGAAGTGAGAAATGGGATTGCAGTTCGGTTTCTTGATTCCTTTGCTCTTCAGCTGTTTCAAAATGCAGGTTTAAAAAAGACACGAGTGTATCAAAGAGTTGGAACTGGAAGTCTAACCAAAGTGGACCCTCAACGTCATCCATCATGCTTCAGGTTCGGGGGGTAAAGTGGTGAGAGCCTTGAAACCGACCCTACTAGAGGTTCTCCATTTCTCACGCTGAGGTAATTTTCAATGTGAATTTGTTAGTAGATTATATGTACACGTATTAGATTTTATTTTTATTTTTTGAGGTTTGTAGCTACATGAGAGCATATGTGAAAACCCCAATAATGAAATCATCTCTCCCCACAAATACTATTTAACAATGTAAATGTCGATGCTTTCCAAGCGATTGGCGTCAGTGTGGCCTTTTATTCATCCAATAGAAAATATTTGAAGCCCAGTCCTTCGTAGTGATCGACTCTGATTTTTTTCAAATACCTAGTCCTTTTTAGAATTCTCCGCTAAATTAACATCGATATGCTCCGTGTTTATCTCTTCTACAACATTATTAGCACCCAATTGATGATATCATTCAAACAGCTGGATAAACCCGCTGTCTCTTTGGATGTTTCATTTATCTCCTCTTTTTTTTTTGTGCTACCAAATGGATCTGAATCCTCTCCTATTACTATCGAAACTCTCCGAAACAACAGCGAGGAATAAAACTGTCTTAAAAATTAATTTGCCAACTACTCACTGTATTGAACCCATAACTCTGCACCAATCTAACTCGTGTTAGAATTGGGTTTAAACACGAGTTTCTTGCGATGATGATGATGAAGTCATGAATCTTCAAATTGTTATAAGAGCTTCGTATCATTGTCATTCATGAAATTCAATTACAAACTCATATTCTTGCCTAAAAAAAATGGAGAATTTGAAGTCAAGAGAGTGCTATGATTCGTGCATAAAGCAATTCATTCCACGTATCAGGCACTCCAGGAAGACACCAATGGAGACAATCTGCATATACGCCTGGATTGGACCTTTGCTCCGGCGAAAGTAATTTACCATCGCGAGCCGTGTAAACAGAAGTGTGTGCATCTTTCCTGTACTCAGAGAGGGTGGTTACATTGAGGAAGTGAACTGGCACTTTCATTGATCGAGTAACATTCGCTGCAATTGCAAAAACTTGCCTGTCTGTGCTCACATCCACTGGTGTCGTCCTGTTTAGTATTGGAATGGTCTCTTTGGCACAGTTAATTCCATCTGGACTGTTCCAGTCTGAGCTCCTGTTCATGCATTTGCATTCATATTCTCACTTTCATCATGTAATTCCGAAGATTTATACCACGCATAGTAAATGATTAAGAAATCGTAACACTGAGAGTGTAGCTCAATTGGTCACGCTCTAGATTTGTTCTCTAGAGGTTATTATTTTGAGTCTCACAAACCTCAAGGCCACTGAAGACTTACATGGTCGTTAATTTTAGGACCCGTAAGATTAATCGAGGTACACGCAAGTTGACCCGAACACCCATGTTAAAAAAAAAATCACATCCTTCTATACTCTCTCCAAATAAGTGCTTAATAAGTTACTACTTGTACATAATTTTAGAACTGTAGTGTGATGAGAGAAGTGAATTGGTACATGCAAAAATTATTATCTGTTAATCTCAAGAATGTTTTTTAAAAGAAATTGGTATTAATGCTTGGTTTGATTAGCTTGTGCAAGGAAGTGTTAGTTGGAGCAGTTGTTTCAAGGTTTTCATAGAGTAGTTGTTGAGAAGTGCTCTTCTTACTTTACTTGTCGTGGTGTTACCAAGTACTAACTACTAGAAGGATGATACTTCAAAGATCAACTGCACAAGAAAGTAAATTAGGTTGGATTTTGTACCTGAAGTGTTGAGGAAACAAGCTGCTATAGAAAATTGAAGTGCGAGTGGGATCAACATTTTCTTCCACCCACTTGGCCCATGTCCTCAAAACTCTCTCATATGCTATATGCCGTTCGATCTCATCATACTCCGTGGTCCCTTCATCGAAGGATCCTCGTCTTTACCATAAACCAGAAAGGAAAAGTTAACCTTATGATCATGACCATGCCATAAAATTTGTACCAAATATACCAGTTTCAAAAACGAAAAAAAGAAGTAAAATTCACCAAGTACTTACAAAACTTTCATTGTGGGATACTTGAGCCACCAGTTATATGTGTTGAAGATTAGGTAGTCCACATCTTTCCAGTTACGTCCATGTTTGGATATTGATTCAGGCATTATAATGGCGTCTGATTTGCCATCTCTCATTGTTGGAGGGTCTGAATTGGACTCAACTAGAAATGGTGCCCAGTAAAATTCTAGCGTGGCATTATAGTCCTGGAAAGTGGAAATTCAAGTAAAACAATAAAGTGACCACGTGGGCTAATCATAAGCAAGTCCTTCACTACTTGTTCAATGCATCTTTGATTTTTGGTTAGCAAGTGAGGTTTATCTTTGAATCTGATGGTGTGATGAAAATGATTAATGTCATAATTCAGATATTGGGTCAACCACCGTTTATCTTAGATATTGTTGTAGTGGAAACTCAATTTTTCCAGCCAAAAACAGATGGGCTACAAAAGGACATGCCGATTGTTCATTGTAGCTTGGCGGATATGAATGCTTGTAGAAAATAGACATAACTTGAATATATGAGGTACCAAGGATTTTCCATGATCTTCAAGGCTACTAAAATTATCGCTAACAACTGAAAGCTGTATCCAACATAAATCTAAGAGGTAGTTGACCTGTCAAGCTCGAAATTCAAGTGAGATATAGAATCTTAGTTGCCAGTAGAAAAAACCTGGGCTTGCGAAAAGTTGAATAGTGTGTGCAACATGTTCATAATGTTACCCCTTCAGATTTTTCACTCTTCTTCTTTCTTTCCGAATTTGCCTAGTATGAAGCAGAGAGATACCTCAATTTTGAAAACAGTGATATAGCTTGCATAGTCCAAGCTCTTCTTCCCTGGTGGAATGGCAGATTGAACCAAACAAATCAAGGATTGCCACTGGTTGAAGTGGATGGAATCTCCAACAAACATAAGCCTTTTCCCCTTCAATTTCTCCAGCAACAGTTTTGGTTCAAACCTTGAAATCAAAATTACAAATATTTAGTTCACTCTGCTTGAGTGAAAAAAATATCAGAGAGAATAACTAGTGTTGATGATAGGTAATGAATATTAAAAATTGAGCAATATGAGTCCAACCGAGAATGAATCTAGCTGCAACAATGTTGGACCATTTACTGTGCACTTACTTTGGCAAAGAACAATCTCTGGGCTGCCACCTCCAATTCTGATATAGAGAATCCTGCCTTCCATTCCTTAAGCACCTCACCCATTCTGACAGAAACTCACATCCATCCTCTTTATACAAAGGATGTGTCTTGTTATCCAAAACCCAATGTCCTGTGAAGATATCACACTCTTCTGGTTGCAATGCTATCTTTTCATCAGCATCTTCTTTTTCAACAGCTGGCAGCTCCATTTTTGGACCACCTAGTGTCATCGACAGATTAATTATTTGGTTATCACCGTCTTCACCCCCCTCTGCATTCCTATCTCGGTCATGTTTATTCCTGCTGGGAGTTTCTCGAACTGTAGGGACTTTGGAATTGACAGGTTCTCGCAGCATTTCTTGGTGACTAGGAGGTCTTGAAACTTGGAATGCACTGAACTTCATGCTGTCATTATACAGAAAAAATCCCAGGAAAAATAAGAACAGCGTAACGATCAAAATTGGGAAGGATTGGCATCTCCTGTTGGTGCCACTAACATGCTTCATTGTTGACTGTTTCTGAGGGCAGAGGAGTACTACCAGTATAAATCAGCTCAATAAAGTCAAAAACCTACATATAAAATATTAGGTTGTCTGTGGTTAGTAAACTGTAAATGAATTCAATAAGCAAAAAGCCAAGTCAAACTGCCACTGTTCCTTTGTTAATCCCATTTTCCTCTCTCACCTTTGTCAATCCCATTATTGGTATAGGATATGGATATATGTATGGAGTTGTAGGGTCACCATCTGAAGACTTCGGTAACTTCTAACTGCTCTCGAGCCTTTAGCAAAAGACCGACTAAAATTATTGAGCTTATAAAAGGAAAAGGATCGCCCTCTAAAGTCTAAATATCTACTCCATAAATGACCACAATACCACAGGGACATGAAACCTGCTTCCAATTTCACACGCACAATCAGCGCGCCATATGTGTACATGATCAAGCAATAAATTTCAATGGAAAAAATAAAAAATTAACAAGTTGTTTATTCATAGCCCTTGTAGGCAGTCTCATGAAAACATCCAAATAGGAGACAATCCAATGAAATGGAATCAGAACACTCGCATGGGCGAAGCTACGTCTTTGGCTTCGCCACTGCTCAGAATAAATTTGATCTCAGAGAATACAATATATAACCCACGTAATCGATCCTAGACTTTATAGTTTTGGTATTGAGAGCACTCTGCAACGTTTTCAATTAACACTCGCATAATATCCTAGGTGGCAGACAATCGTCTACGAGATTAATTATACTTTTGTGGGCATGGGCTCTACCAGACCTGAGTTTTGGGGCTCGGATTTTTAGACTCGCTGTGTTTGAGTTTGAGGCTATGGAGTTGGCTTGAGTTGGAAATAGAAAATAAGAAGAGTCGAAGACCATTAGAAAAATGATAACAAGAAGAAGAAGAGTCAAAGATTGTTCTTCCAAATCCAGAAATGCCAAACGCAACAACTATATATATATATATATCACACAATCTGATGACACACACATTTCAATCAAGTCACAGATTTCCTTTCTATTTTTCTTCTTGTTGAGAGAATTCCTGGAGCATGTAGATTATCATGCATTAACGTAATCAGTGACCAATTTTAGAAATGAATTAAGTACTTGAGGAACTGATTTTGGAAGATCAAGAGCCCAGAATTCATTCATGCTTCATAAGATGCCTTATCCACCAGTTATTGAGCTTTTCAACCAGTTACGAGGGTGGATGGCATGACATTTTTATACTTTAATTAGTCGAGGTGTCATTCATTTTTATTATTCCCCTCTTCTATTTCAATTTTCAACTAATTCTAATTAGGAATGAGATTTTTTTTTTTCTTTTATCGAAGTGTAACAAAGGAAAAAATGGTTTTTAATCAAAGGGCTATAGCCAATATATATATATAACTCGCACCAATATATATATATATATATATTCAATGCTACGCCAATGGACGTTATGCTGTTTCATTTTCTTTTCCATCTTTCCAATTACAATAATTCAACATCAACACTAAGCTGCTGAGGTTTATATAGTTGTTATATGCCTTCATCAAGAAAGAAATTACATTAACAAAGAAAACTTTTGAGCTCAAGTGCGAGAGATGATATATGTGTAGAGCAGCTCATTCCATGTATCAGGCAGTCCAGGCAGACACCAGTGCAAACAATCAGCATACTTGAGTGGGTCAGACTTTTGCTCCGGCGAGAGTAACTTACCTTCAACAGCTGTGTATATGGACGTGTGTGCATGTTTCCGATATTCAGAGGGTGTGGTTACATTGAGGAAGTTGACAGGTACTTTCATTGAACGAGTCACATTCACTGCAAACGCAAAAAGTTGCTAGTTCATTCCCACATCCAATGGCTTGGACTTGTTTAGGATTGGTTTAGTTTCAATAGCACACTTAATCCCGTCAGGATTGTCCCAGTCCAGACTCCTAATGCATTTTCAATGCACATTGTCAGCTTGAAATTGAGATCCTACTAAATAAATTAATATTGCCTAATTTATTCAAAAAGGTAGTCAAAAGTGAAGAAGAAGCAGGGCAAGACGAATTTTGGATGAAAAAGGTACAAAAATGAACATAAAAAGTAAGAAATAAGCAGCAATCTGGTGCTAAAAGAAAGACTACGAGTTAGATTGGTATACCTGACATGGGTAGGAGACATGCTGCTGAAGCAAACAGAAGAATGCTTGGGATCAACATTTTCCTCCACCCATTTGGCCCACGTCCTCAAAACTCTCTCATATGCTATTGGCAATTCAACTTCATCATACTCTATGGGGCCTTCACCAAATGATCCTCCTCGTCTTTTCCATAGCTCCACCATAAAATTAAAAAACCTCTTGGTTATGCTAAAATTATTGATTATATATGCACAAGAGTTGGATGCAGGAAGAAAAATAGACTTGGTACTTACAATACTTTTGTATAAATAGACGTCATCCACCAAATATATGTGTTGAATATAAGGTAATCGGCACTCTTCCTGTTATCTCCATGTTTTGAGATTGATTCAGGCATGATAATGCGGTCCGATAGACCATTCCTATTTGATACAGCATCTGAATTGGACTCGGCCAAAAAAGGAGCCCAGTAAAACTCTATGGTAGCATTGTAGTCCTTCAAATTCAAAGATGAATCAAATCAAATGATAATAAACTCTCCATTTAATTAATAAATGGCATAAAAAAACACCTTTACTGCCATTTCACACATTAATTTATGAAGCTTCCCACAAGGCAAGCGCTTAATCTTGAAAATTTTAATGGTTACTGTTATCAACGTGAGTGGATGCTTAGAATTCTTTAATCTCTGTCGGTGTGATCTATTCTAGGTATGAATAACGATTTTAATTTGAGGGGGGATGAGATACCTCAATTTTGAAGACAGTGAGAGACCTTGAAGTGCTTGACAGACTCTTCATGTCTGGAGGAATCACGGATTGGACCAGACAAATCACGGATTCCCACTGCTGATGATTCAATGAATCACCAACAAACATAAGCCTCTTTCATCTGAGTTTGTCCAGCAACAACTTTGCTTTGAACCTGAATTAGACCAAAGTAGAAAGCCATATTGCTCCTTTTCAGTGACCTGTATACAATTAAGCAGAAACCAGAAACTGAGTTTATCAGGTAATTAAAAAGAGTACTTACTTGGGAAAAGAGCAATCTCTGGGCTGCCATCTCCAGTTTTGATACGTGGAATCCTTCCTTCCATTTTTCATGCAAGTCATTGAGTCTGTCAGAAACTCACAGTCTTCTTCTTTGTATAAAGGACGAGTCAAGTTATCAAGAACCCACTATCCTAAGAAGATATCACACTCTTTCGGTGGTAACACCACAGTTCCATCTTCATGATCTCCTTCAACTGAAACCAAGTCCTTATTTACATTCCCATTACTTCCCTTCGCTGAGAGCCTAACATCATCAATCTTGCTATTTTCTTGAACTACTGGATTGGTGGAAGTGGATGGTTCTTGTAAGATCTCTTTGAATCATGGAAATGGCAGATGGACAAAACTTTCATTGAAAAGAAAACAAGCAAGGATAGAGACTAGAGAGAGTAAAAATTACTAAGATTGAGGGCTAGTTACAGCTCCTGCTTCTAAGGCCGCCACCTTCCTTCACTGTGTATTCTCTGAAAATTCTCCAGTTCTATAAAAAGACAATCAATGGTGGTGCCCTTAAAAATGACCGTTCTGTTTTGCTTTCAGTTTCTGTAAAGAATGGAACAGAGTAGAGCAACACGGCTCACTGGTTCATAACTTAAAAATCACAGTTAGTCCAATTATAATAGTTGAATTTTTTTGGCTTTACTAGTGAGTTTGTCCGTGTTGATTTGAATTTGAAGACTGAGAGATATGCGTGTGATCCCGTGATTGAAGATTAAAATGAAATGAAGAAGCTTAGGAATTTAACGAGTATATTTTAGCTTACAAAATCGCAGGGTTTAGCCCCATAAATAGAGGAAAATTTCAATTAGTCTTAGACGTCCCTCCAATTTTTTTAGAGGATGGGCTCGCATTTAAGAAGTGATCTACCGACACGAACCTCTCTCCCCGTTTCGTCACATGAGGCAGAGAACTGAGAACCTACACCGCCGAATGAGCTGGCTTGATAGAAATTATTTATATTTTTTTATTCGAGTAACCATATAGACGATATAAATTCAAATGAATTCCTCTATTTATTTTTAATTTTTTATTCGAGTCTTAGCCCTTTAAAAAATGTAGACAATAAATAAAACAAGATAACTGCCTTGAGATACTTGATATATTTTTATTTCCCCCCAAATCCTCGCCGCCTAGCAAGATCTCCTGCAACACTGAGGGGTTAACGGCTTGCGATGGAAGAATAATTGACTCAACTGAACATGTAAACGTCTTTCTACATATATTGTTAAGGATATACGTTGACCGAATATACAGGATGGGAAATTACTCCTAAACTATTGAAATAGGCAACTGTAAGCAACAAGTCGTAAGGATTGATGCAGCGAACCTTGTGACTTGAAGGATCGATGTGGTGAGGTTTTGTGAGCCTTGGAGAATCTGGATGATGGGAGATGCATCCTTCACAGCATGCAGCAGGCAGAATATAAGGCTATCTTTTCTCAGATCATAGCTAGATGCTACAAATACTACAATAAAGACTGGTTGGACAACGGAGCTGACTGTAATGTACTGCTACAATATAGTCGAGCTTACTGTTAGATTGAGAAACCATGGTAATTGACTTCAGTGTACGTTAATTAAAAAACAACTGACGAGACCAGAGTGCAATTTACAACTCTGAAAAATAAATAATAATAACAGCAGACCTATCAAATTTCCATTTTTCAATTTGATTGTCCAGTTTTTACACCTTTGGAGAAAGCAATATTCCAAAGGGTCAAGTGTGAGAAATTATATGTGTGTATAGGAACTCATTCCAAGTGTCTGGTAAACCGGGGAGACACCAATGGATACAATCTGCATAGATCTTTGGGTCGGCTTGCTGCTCTTCTGTGAGCAGCTGGCCTTGACGAGTGGTGTAGATCGAGGTATGTGCATCTTTTCTGTATTCTGAGAGGGTGGTGATGTTAAGCAAGTAAACAGGCACATTCATCGATTGAGTCACGTTTGCTTCAACCACAAGTAGCCGGCTATCAGTGCCTACATTCAACGGTGTGGTCATGTTGAGAACTGGGGCGGTCTCCTTTGAGCACTTGATCCCATCAGGGTTGTTCCAATCCAAGCTCCTAATATTGCATTTGCATATGCACATCCATTTTCAACGTCATTTCAAATCTTTCACTGTATCATAGTGGTTTAAGAGACTAGAAGACATCATTTCACTGATAACTACTACCAGGAAAAGAAAATGAGCATAAATATGCCTTGAGAATTTAGCTTACCTGAAATGCATAGGGGACATGCTGATGAAGTAGACAGAAGTTAAATTAGGATCTACATTTTCTTCAATCCACTTGGCCCATGTCCTCAGAACTCTTCCAAAAGCTGCTGTCCGTTCGATCTCGTCATATTCTGTGACACCTTCGTCAAATGTTCCTTGCTTTCTTCCAGCGTTCCATCAAATCCCAAATAGGAAACGTCAGGCTTCAATACTTTCTGCAATTAAGAAGACTAAAAGCCTGATTTACTTACAAGACTTTCATGTTAGCGGAGTTCATCCACCATATGTATGTGTTGAAAATCAGGTAGTCTGCACCTTTCCAGTTGTCTCCGTGCTTGCTGATTGATTCTGGCATGATAATGCGGTCTAATATACTGTGCTTCGATGGATGATCTGAATTCGATTCAACTAAAAATGGTGCCCAATAAAACTCAACTGTAGTATTGTAGTCCTAAATCAACAGAAGGAGAAATACGTATATTAGACCAGTGTACATTGCATTGAATAT
>Ga0325403_1001999_pt1 | contig 17701 bp, 10 predicted proteins | sample PopdelMetagenome_19_FD_205665 | JGI IMG/M metagenome (GOLD analysis project Ga0325403, IMG submission 205665) | Populus deltoides microbial communities from Bellville, Georgia, United States - Xylem-PdKOR-R4 | ecosystem: Host-associated > Plants > Phyllosphere > Stem > Wood/Secondary xylem...
GAGAGGAATTTAGAAAAGCAGTTTTGTCATGCTACCAAATTGCCATTGAACAATTTATTTATGGAACTGATTTCTGAGTTAAATTTTTGTAAGTTTCTAACAGTGTTTGCTACATTAACTGATCTTTATTTGACAATTAGAGCCTTGATTTTTCTATGTTTTGTTACAGTTGCTGATCAATTTACATTCTGCTCATTGTATAGGTCTTAGGCATTCAGCAGGAGTGTGATAGAAAGGAGATCAGTCTTAAAGCTGCTCACAGTGAAGAACTAAAGTGTGCCCAACTTCAAGCTGAAAATGAACTGAGAGAGGTATTTGTAGCTAGCAATTATTCTGTTAAACGTGCAGAAATGACTGCTTTGGTTTCTGATAGTTTATTCACTTGCCCAGAAAATAAGAGAATTCGGGAATGAACATGAAGTTCAAATGAAAGCTTTGAGGTGCCAGCATGAAGATGAGTGCGGGAAGCTTCAGGAGGAGCTGGATCTCCAAAAGTCAAAGGTGTGCATCTCTAAAGTTCTATATCATATTACATTATCTGAGCTGCGAATGTAGCTTGATTATAGTACATTGCAGGAAGACAGGCAGAGGGCTTTGTTGCATTTGCAGTGGAAAGTGATGAGTGACAAGCCACAAGAAGACCCAGAAGTGAATTCGAAAAAGGTTGGCTTTCTTCCCTCGCACATGTAGGGTGGGAATACCTGGATGTTAAGATGCTAATCTTTTTAGTTATGAAGGAATTCCCATTGATGGTCTCTTTTCCAATGAAATTGTGTCACATCATTCGCAATAAATTGCAATGCTACTCATGATCTGACAATGAAATAAATCCTTGCTGATTTTTATATCTGACTTCTGACTGTCAGTGCATAAGTTCAGAAGTTAAGGTTTTTTTTACTTCTAGTCCCGACATAGTTTATTGAAGTATTCTTCTAATGTCGTGTCCTAGCCCCAATCCAGACCGGTGAAATTTCAGCTGTTTAATATTTTATCTTTGTATGCGTACAGAATTTCTTATTTCATGACTTCACACTGGCAAATAAAATGTCTTTCATGTCTTCAAGTATCATCTAGATTGAATCCTAAAGCAGTTCTTTTGCTGCATTACCTAAATATATTACTCATTCTCTCACATGAAGTAAATATTATGTGCTTCGTGGCAAAGTATATTATATCATTTTCCTTTCATTCTGCCTATGGAATTTCCTATCTTTTATCCATAGATCACTAGTGAATGTGCAAGATCACTAAACATGACAAAATTGATGACATTATTATGTAGAAGGAATATTCTGTTTCATCTGTTAAGATGAGAGGTCCTGGTGGTGCTAAAAGAAGCCACAATTCTCTGGGAAGTTTACAGAATGAAAAGAAGGTACCAGAGAGCAAAGGATCGTTTTACTTCCATTCAGAGAAATCTCTGTTGTAAAATTTTTCACTCTATTTGTTTTCCTGTAATATTTATAGGATTCACTTTGCCTGAAAGCTACACAAACTCCAGTGACAAAGTTATTGAAGAAAGTAGAGACTCCGAACTCAGGAAGTGTGATGGTTATTCCTAAGCATCATAAGAAGGCGAGATACTTCTATACTTGGTATTTTTGTTGTACAAAAAAATGGGATGACCTTAGACTGAAGCTGCAATTTTTTTGTTATCGTGTCTGGTCTATATTTTAGAAAGTGGTTTCCCATCATCCTTCCCCTTCCTTTTTGGACTTTATTGCATGGCAGGTAACTCACCATGAATATGAAGTTGAAACCAACAATGGACGAACAATCACTAAACGCAGAAAGACAAAAAGTACAGTCATGTTTGAGGTATGCACAAAGTCTTTGTGTGCCCTGTTACACCTGCTGTGTGTGCACAAACGAAGTTAAAAAGGACATAGGCTGCTTGCTAGTATTGAAGGACCTCCATGTTTACTGTGCTTAATGCTGGGTTTCATTGTCTTGTTGCATCAGGACCCAAGAAAACATGAGAGGACACGGACAAATACTCCAAAGGCCAGAACTCCAAGAAGTGTTGCCAAGGTAAACTATAGACATGTTATTTCCAAAATCTTGATTTTTCAATTGTGGTTTAATGTATTCTTTCCTTTTCCTTCAAAAATTTGCCAACTTCTGTTTTTAAGCATAACTACATAGAAATATCACTTCGTAGTTTGGTACTGCAAAGGTTTACCACAAATTGGATGAACCATTAGTTGATTAATCAGTGACATTGTTCACCTCTCCATCTTATAAGGAGGCCGAATGAGCAACCCCGTGTGGGCAGCCATATTGGAGTTAAGTTTTCTTTTTTGTTCATCTGCTTCATCCTATTTGCTTTTTAGAGTATGGGTAAGTTTTATTGCCTGATTTGGAATGGTATTTCGACTTCCATTCAGCTCCACAATGGTTCCTGCTGTAAACCTCCATGCTAAGAAAGTCCTACCACCAATTATACCGAGTATCAATTCGTTTTGTACGTGTTGTATTTTCCCCGTATGCCAATACCATGCTATTGATATCGGAATGATAAAAAACTAGAAGGTTTTAAGAAAGGAACCTTGGAAGCATGAACAATGGAGGCTAAATCTTGGCAAACTACAATTTTATGGCATTGGGCAATGCACAAGGACATGTTTGGTTGTTTAAACTAAGTTTAAGTACTGATTCCTTGGTGCTTATTTTTAGTTGTTAAAAAACATTTGTAACGCAGGGACTTAAGGGAGGGGATCAGTCACATCCATCAACCATTGGCGATTTGTTTTTGGAAGGCTCTCTGAATCCTTACGCAGATGATCCATATGCATTTGGTTAGAGGTAGTTTTCTGATTCTGAACATGTAATTTTCATTTGGCATAATATTAGCATCCATTAATAAGTCTTTTCCCTTCCCGCGTCAATGTGTCTTGGCAAATTGGAAACTCTTCTTTTATGAAAAAACAAGTATCTCAACCATGAGACAGCATCTACTTCAGATTCATGGCACGCCTAGTCAACAGATAGCCTCCTTTAGGATGTTATAATATGTTGGTTTATGAAATCTCAACCAGAAACATCAATACTCACCATGTTGAGAATGCTAATTTCCCGATGAAATCGTTGCATCCGAATTAGATGGTGTTTGCAAGTGGCACAGTTTCCTGTAAAACTAGGCAGAATAGGGAGCCTTTTTTGGGACAAGAATGACGAAAAATGAAAATGAAAATGAAAGTTTCATGACCAGACAAACGATTGGCTGCAACTTGCAGGGCAGCCGTAAGAAAAGAAGATTGCCAAATAACTTACGGGCAAACTTTTTCCTCTGTAATATGCCTCACTAGAGGCAGGTCAAGATATATGTTACACGTGCTTTTATCTCAATTTGGAAGCAATCCTTGCTGCAGATGTTTTGAAGGTCAAGGGACTGGACAAGGGTTCACAGAACAACATACACAGGTATGGAGCCTGAAAGCACTCTTCTCCGTCAGAGAACACTTTTTGAGAACAACTTTGCTGATAACAACATAGCATGATAACGTGGAGGAAGTATCCGAGCTTCTACGGGTTCTGTTGTATAATTTTCAATGCTGGGCCAAGATGCTTAAACTGTTCTAATTGAACGCAACTAGTTGTGAAGGACAGTAAATTGGTACAACTCCTACGTAGGTGTTGCGTACATAATTACATGGGTGCAGTGTGATAAGACGTTGAGTTTTTGAACTTGGATCATTTCATTTCTTTAAATCCGTGCGCTTAGATGCTTTAGCTCACGACTACGATATATGAATGAGTGGACTGGATTGTTTGGGGCCTTGTAACTATTGGGTGGAACCAGCCGGAACTAGGTTCAGAGGGTATTTCAAAGTACAGTAGCTTATGCTACTGTGTTTGTTAAAAAAAAATATTTTTAATTGTGATTTATTAAAAAATATATATATTTAGTTAAAAAAATTATTGTTGATTAAAAGATAGTTCACATGTATTTAGTTAAAATGTTTTTATAAGTGTTTTTGCTAATAAAATTATAAAAAAAACATGCTAACAATTTTATATTTGTGAATGATATTAGGGTGCATTGTAATTTTTATACATCATTAAACATATATGATATTATTATATATTGGTGAGTTGCATAATTGAATCATTCTTTCGGACTCTTTAGTTTTAGTTGTTGAAAATCTTATGTGAATCTAAATATTTTTATTTATTTGGATACTCAACATCAATTTGTGCATCAACATAGACGTAAATGTTATTAACTTTTCAATTGGAAAGAAATGTTTTTAAAAAAATTTAATTTTTTTATTTTAAATTAATATTTTTTTGATATTTTTAGATCATTTTAATACGCTAATGTCAAAAATAATTTTTAAAAAATAAAAAAATTATTATTTTAATATATTTCTAAAAAAATACTTTAAAAAATTTTGGTTGATAAAAACCCTGCTCGAAGCACATTTTAATTAGCTTTTGCAATTATAGTTTTAAGAAAATTAGGTTTTTTTTAAAAAAATATTTTTAATTATAGTTTTTTAAAAAATAAAATAAATTTTGCAAGCAAAATAAATAAAAAGAAGTTATTCATGAGTAAAAATATGTTATTTTAATTTTTACAAAATAAAAATTTTAAACATAATTATATATTATAAAAAACAAAAAGTTTGTCCCAGCAATGAAAAGTTTTTCTGTGATTAAGCAAAAAGCAAAAATTACACAACGGTACCTAAATAGCCTTGATTTCTGATCTTCAAGTTGAACTTGGATTGAACAAATCCACCTTCGCATAACACCCCCATCTCCCCTCATCAGCTGGTGGATGGGAACTGCCCAATGATTCCAAACCATCATGTCTTCTATTGAAGGACGGGAAAGCTTTCTCACTGCGCTTACACTTTCAAACACATTTTATCCAAGTAACAGCTTTCAATGCTTCGTTTGCTATTATATTCGTGCGCTGTATGTGTGGTTTCCTCTCCGCTCTCTTGGTTCCAATGTGACTATTTTCTTGCATCTGCTGCGTCGACTATAAGCTATGGTAGCTAAAGTCCGTCGTTTCTTCAAAAACAGAGACTACTATTGGATTCAAAGCATCTGGATATTGTAGTTAGAGACGAGAGTGGGGCATCTATTTTAACAAACGCTTAAAGCATTTAAACCGCAAGGTAAATTCGGTGATTTTACATGCGCATCATATGTGCAGTTTGGATATCAATTTAGCACTTAGGTTGCTAGGTACAATTACATTGGTTTGTCTATTTCAACAAGCAAACTGTAGCCATAAATATAAGCTCACCATGTTCAGAGAGGCAATCATTTCATACATGACATTCTTGAAACTGGTCCCAAAGGAAGCAATTGCAATTAACCAATTAAACTGACAACCGTTGGCGTAGAGACTAGAGAGTTAAATCAAAGAAGTGACCCAAATCTCTACTACTAGAAGCGAAATAAGATGCTACCATCAAATTCAACCTTGCATGAGCACAATCACTAAAAGGAAAGTTGAAATAGAAAGCACAGCCATGACCTGAAGAATCACTTCCATCAAGCCACAGAGTTTGATCCTCTTACTCTTCAATCGCTCCCTCGCCAATTCCATCTTCAGATCGCCGATCTCTCTCATCATCATCTCCTTCTCCTGCAACGAGTTCCAATAAAAACAAACGCATAGAATTTCGAAGAAAGATTAAAAATAACAGAATGACTTGATTGAGATAGACAGGGAGAGTGCGTTTTTAACCTCTCTCTGGTCGTCGATTGAAGTTGTGAAGTGGCGATTTGGGAACGATTTGAGAAAGGAGAGAAGAATGGCAGCTTTGGCACATCGAACGGCGACTTGTGATTTTAGAGGTTTGTCTTTGCTCTCCATCTTCTCTGCTCCTTCCATCCTGACTCTGATCTCTCGCTTTCGCTCCTTTCTTGCTTTTGAAAACAAGAGGTGATTCTCTCTTTTGAAAATTTGGAGGAGGGAATGGATCGAGTATACTTTGATATACAAAGGCGCGCTACCTCCTCCAGATTTTGAATCTTGATTTTCGAGAATAGCCGCGCAGCAAGCATGCCGCCTGCTAAGTAATCAACAAATTGGGCCTGTCCCTGATTCAGCCCATGTTCTTTTGGAAAAGGCCCAGTGACTTACTGCAAGAAACACGGGAAATATCCTACAACCAAGCAATTCTGTGCTAGTTTACTAAACATGTGTCGTGCATCAGAGTTATGTTCCTATTGTCTGAGTAGGTACTTGAAAGATGAACGCATCAGAATTTCTCAGCCTCTCCTGATGGATAAAATGCGTTGCTGTACAATTTATGCGAATTCTTCTAATTTCGAACAATTGCTTTTGTGCTAGTTTCCTCTAGGCGAAGCAGCACTAGCTAGGTTGATTATATAATCGTTGAAATCATAATGTTGGATCGGAAGTGTAGGGGTTACGGAGACGAGATGCTTAAGCAAATCCTACGTGTGCACGTGAACGCACCTAAACGATATGATTCACTGAATGGTACAGTAGTGGTGAGTGGTGACCCAACCACACAACGTGAATCACTGAAGTCAAGTTGAATGGTAGGGTAGTTATGACCTTACCGAGAAAGAAAAGGAAAACATTATAAAACAATTGAAATTCAAACATATACTAAAAGGATTAGGGTTTTAGGGTGAACTGTATAATGCAGATCATAGTAAAATACTATATTTTAAGTTTTTTTTAAAGTTATTTTATTTTTTTAGTTGTTTTTTATGCTTTTCGGGATTTTTTTGCTTTTTTCTTTATTTTTTTAACAAATTTTTTTTGTTTAATTTAGTTTATTAATGATTAATTTTTTTATTTAGTTATCCGACTTTCATGACATGTTTTCCGGATTTAACAAGTTAACCTGATTTGACAAGTTAACTCAGAATTTTTTTTTTTGCTTTTTAATTAATTTTTTTCGTTTAGTTTAGTTTGTTAATGTTAATTTTTTTTTTTTTAGTTATCAGACTTTCATGACACATATCCCGAGTTTCACAGGTTAACCTGGTTTCACGGGTGAACCCAGTTAATTATGGGTTGACCCATCAATTTTTTTTTGTTTTTTTATTTTCATAAATTTTTTTTGTTTAATTTAGTTTGTTAATGTTAAATTTTTTTTATTTAGTTATCAGACTTTCATGACACAGATCATGGGTTTAACGGGTTAACATGGTTTGACGAGTTAACCCGAATTTTTTTCTTTTTAATTAATTTTTTTTGTTTAGTTCAGTTTGTTAATTTTCACTTTTTTTTTATTTAGTTACCAGACATTCATGACACGGATCCCGAGTTTAACATGTTAACCTAATTTGACGAGTTAACCTGTAATTTTTTTTGCTTTTTTTTTCTTTGTAATTATTTTTTTCGTTTAGTTTAGTTTGTTAATGTTAAATTTCTTTCTATTTAGTTTTTTTTTCTTCTTAGAGGTTTTTTTTCTTTTTAATTAATTTTATTTAATTAATTTAGTTTATTAATACTAAATTTTTTCTAAGTAGTTCTCGGCTATTACCTTTAGTTTTTCTTTTTATTTTTTTGTTGTTTTTATACCTTTGACTGTGGATTGCATAGTGCAGTCCACAGTGAAAAGGCTGATGCTTTTTTTTAATTAATTTTTTTTGTTTAATTTAAATTGTTAATGTTAAATGTTTTTCTATTTAATCATCAAATTTTCATGACACGAATTCCGGATTTGACAGACTAACCTGGTTTGACGAGTTAGCCTAGTTAATTCTGAGTCAACCCATTAATTTGTTTTTTCCTTTTTAATTATCAAACTTTCACGATGCGAATTCAAGGTATGACGGGTTAACCCGGTTTGAAGGGTTAACCCAGTTAATTCATATTTTTTTTCTTTTTCTTCATTAGTTTTTTTCTTCCTGTTGGTTTTTTTTCTTTGTTTTTTTTTAACTAATCCATTTAATTATCACACTTTTATGACACGGCCTTGCAGCCAGACCCACGTCCAATGCTATTGGGTTTGGTATTGCAGTCCAGACACTTTTATACTAAGAGTTAACCAAAGTTTAATGTTATTATTAATATTATAAATATTACTCTTGAGTCAGACGTTGTAACCAAACCTAAAACTCTTGGGTATAACTTTGCAACAAAACCTAATACTTTTAGATTTTGGCTTTTTTTGAAATGTAAAAAATAATTGACCTACGGCATCGCGCGGGGGCATGTAATTAGTTGTTACTAAATAGGTTGCATACACTACTATGCCAACCAGATTAAATTATTTTCAATATAAAAAAAAATGTTCAAATGATAATAACATGAAGCGACTTGGGGTAATTTAATTAACATATTATTCGAGATATAAGATTAGAATAACCTCATAAAAAATAAAAAATAATCACGAAACTCAAGGACCAATAATTTAAAACTATAAGATGAGAGTGGAAAAAAAAATTTTAAAATAAAAATTTTAAAAAAGAAATAAAAAAATTGAACTTAAACCAAGTTAGATTCTGAAACCATTAAGCTGTGTCATGAAACTATGATTAACTTGTAGAAGATAGGCATGAAAAACAACGAAGCAAAATTCTCAATTATAAAAAATTTAAAACCAAAATAAATAGTAATCAAAACATAAGGACTAAATTTAGTACAAAAACTAAATGAAAAAAATAATAATTAGGGATTAAATTAAAAAAATAAATTAAAAAATGATAAAAGATTAGCAATAAAAAAAATAAAGATCAAAATTGGATAAAAAATTTAAAAGAAAAGCCAATTGTCGTTGAACCATCAATAATTGAACAACACGTACAACCTCACCAGCTGCATCGACACAGGATTTTTAGGGTGACGCGACAGTTGGCTATTTTTGGTCGTTGGTATCAAAGAACCAGAACCATCACTAATTGAACCACACGCACCACCTTATCGGCTACACTGACACAAGATTTTTCAGGTGACACCACAGTTGGCTATTGTTGGTTGTCGGTATCAAAGAACCATATCAATCCAATAACTTAAGCTGTTAGGTGAGGTCCCAAGATATGATTTATATTATTCTCTAACACGCTCCCTCAAGTGAAAGCCATTTGGGCTTGAAACTTGCACATGCCCACTCTACATTGTGCTTAATTTTTATCAAATAAATGGTGTCGTGAGATTCGAACTCGTCATGACCATTTGATTATCAAGACTTTGATATTATGTCAAAGAATCATCTCAACCCAATAATTTAAGCTGTTAGGTGAAGTTTCAGGATATGATTTATATTATTTTCTGCCGCATGCACCACCTGAAAAGCACGTACAATGTCCACTCGTTGGTGCGTGTATAGCACATGCCAACAAATCTTTTTTATAAATTTTATTTTTTATTAAAAGATTAATCTGTCCTTCATATAAACTAAAAACAAAAACAAAAACAAAAACATAATTAAAAGATGAAAAAACCCATAATAGAACGTACGTTCAATATTTTTTTTTAAAGAGTATTTAAGTCTTTTAACTATTTTTAAAAAGAAAACAGACCATGAAGTCATTGTGAACTAGACTTTTTTTTTTTAATAGCAAATTAATAATCACATTATATAACAAAATTGTAAAGAGATCAATTTACCCCATTTGAAATATCAATTGAACCTTATGAAGATTATTTTGCTTCTCAATCTGCTTTACTTTGGCTGTCACTCGTAAAGAACAAAAAAGTCATTACATTGCAGCAATTCAGGTGAAATATATATGCCTTCGCACAGTGAATCACTTATATACCACCCTTAGTTTTTTTTTATAATGGGATTCTAAATTAATCTCAAGGGTACTCCATTGAATTTAATCTGACTCATAAACCAAGAAATGACGTTTTGCTGATACAGAAGGACAATCCAAAGAATCCCGCACGCAAAGCATTAGCCGGTAGCAGATCAAGTGAATTAGAGTTTCTTATTGTAGGATTCAACATATCTTCTCTAGCACCATGCATCATATAAATATCCGATCCCTCAAAGTTAATTTGTACATTAATTATTAGAACATTTGTATATTCTCATAGTTTTTTACACCATACAAGTTAAATAGCCCCCCACGTACTGATAATACTCTCTCTCTCTCTCTCACACACACAGAGCAGTCATTTTTCAATAGAAACCATAGAGCTAAAAGTTATTATGTAGCGACACCTCTAGCTAGATGTACGATCCTAGCCCTTAATTTCATGTTGATTGGAATTAAGGAACTCCATCAAGTGTTTAGCATCCTAAAGCTTCAAACCTGGCTTTGATTTTTTTCTCCCTGAAAATTAGCAAAAGAGGCTAAGCCTTTGCTTGAATAGTTTAGGAGGGCTTTGCTCTAGTGGATGCAGGAATTTGCAGTTAGGGCAGGTAGGAGAGGACCTGCAAAGCATCACCAACATGTGGCACTTTGTGCAAACTGTCGCTAGCATTTCTTGCTGATCCTTTTCAAATGCTAACCACGATGGACGCCGTGTTAGTCCTCCTGAACTCCCATTATCTCTGCTAGATTCCTTGAACAAATCACCAAAACCCCGGATGGAGCCTCCAGGATTCTGCTTTGTAATATGCTCGTGTGTATAGCTTTTCCTTTCTGATTGATCGTATGGTAGGTTTAGCTCAAGTTCTAAGCTCATATCATGATCAGGACTTGGTGGCTCGGGGCTTCCCCTTGGATCTCTTGATGTTCTCTTATGGGTCCTTGTATTATAGAAATGTATCTGCCCTGACTGCATGCAAAAAAGCAGATGACGAGGTCAAGAGTCTAACAAAAGTTCAGTACTAGAGTTTTACATTTAGTACACACATGTATCATGATACAACAAATCATACTATACAATACCTGAATATCGAGGCATCTTTGCCACTCCAGAGGTAATGGAGTCTCAAGGTGCAGCTCGATTTCAAAGAAGGATTTTCTGCTTTCTGGATTTGATCTTTTCTCGAGGATCCCTTCAGTTTGCGGATCTTCCCACTTTCTCTTCTTTGATGAATCATCAAGCCCCGGGATTAACTTTTTCCCGTTTGGAGATGGGAGTGCTTGAAAGGAGACCATGGCTTCTATTCAAAGGAACTCAACTTTCTCTCTCACTTCTAAAGTGAAGTGATCAACATGTGAAAGGTTTGGGTAATTATACAGGCTGAGTTTGCGCTGTTTGGTCAGTCACATAACTGCAAGGGAGAATCTAATAGGGCAACTTTGAAGGCAAAGGACCTACCTATGCATGACGTGCCATCCAAGTTGGCTCTTTGGATTACTAAACAACTCCTTAATAAAGGCCAAGATGTGAAAGGATCGATTTGGAAACCTAGCCAGCGCTTCTTGGCCATTTATGCAGACCCTTAGCCTTGGTGTGCCATCATAGAAGTGCACATAAATTTTTCGATGGACCTGATACAGCTACGTCACACTGAATCATGCAATATTGGTCATTCATGGGTTGAAATTTTTTATGTTTGGGCATACAAACTTCGAAGGACAGCGATTTACTGCAATAGTGACACACAATTTAATTACATATGGAAAAATAACGATATGAAGAAGCTATATATATATATTTGTTGTTGGAGCCAGAACTAGCAATGATCTTGATATATAGTAATTAGTAAGCCAAGCCGAAAGCAAAAGCCAAAATTAAGACGAGCCATGGGTAATTTCTTGGTACTAATCCTTAATTAGATGCGGTGAGTACGTACTGAAGGAGGGGGGGAGGTGTGGAAAGGATGTATTAAATGCGGGGAGTCTGTGTACAGTTGAAGAAGGTCTTTAATGCTTATGGATCTTTAATAGATCATAACTCCAACTTCCGCTATAGGGTCGCTCAAAACAGCTAAAACTTTTAAAGCCCTCAACACCCTCCTCAGCTATATAATTAAACTTCCCATGAACAAACGCTTTTAAAGCTCTTAACAGTCTCAACCATAGAAAAACCCGTGTCTGTTTTTCATTGCGTTTTGAAATTGCTTTTTTTAAAAAAAAAATTCTTCTTGAACTCACCCTTGGTGTAGGGGTTTTCATTTTCATTCCTTACACAAAATCAAGGAGAGAAAAGGAATAGAAAAGAAATATTTTTCGGGTAATATATAGAGAAAACATCTAGAATGTGTGCGTGCATGGTTAACCTTAAGTCATGTCCCTGGCCAAATTTCGCCAGCCTAATATAAATTGGATAGGGACTGATCTCTCAAATAGACAACGATATGCAAGATCACATAAATGCATGAATGCTACATTTGGTTTTGGTTTTATAACCATGAAATAAAAAAATCAAACCAAATTCAAACAAAAAAAAACGAAAAAAAACAAGTCAAACCGGGAAAAATCGAGCCAAAACCTAAAAATTGAGCCAAACCGGTTTGAATCAGGTTTTTTTAAAATAACCGAACCGAACTGAAATCGGTCGGATTGAACCGGTTTCAGTTTTTTTTTAAATGATTTCATTACTTTTTTTTTTAAAACCCGAACCAAACCGAAAATAATCACCCCTATAAATAAGCATTAAAATCTAAAAATAAAAATATTTATTCTTAATTCATACATGATAACTACTGAAAATATATTATAAGAAGGTAAAGATTGTAAATCTACCTAAGTTGTTCAGAGAGTCCACCTGCCTTCATTAACTAATTGAATTCACTTTAAATGCAGAATTCAAGGATGACCATTGAATCGAAACACCAACACCTCGCTTTCTTCATCACGTTCTATCTGTTAAATGTTCTCAATCCACCTCTTCTTCCCTTCATTTATGTTTTTGTTTATGTCTATCTCTCGATCTCCCTACTCCCCCTCTCCAAGTTCTTCAAAGATCTATTTTACTTCATCAGGATAATGTGAACTGTCAGAATCTATTCTTCCAACCATTAAATTATCCGTGTAAAATACTTCCAGAAAAAAGACAAAATCGAGTTACGATGTCACTTACACTTGGTTAATGTACGTACTAAATTTATTAACAGCAAAATTAAATCCAAAGTGCAAATGGGCTGGTTTTTCTAAATTCCAATGTACGAGAGTACCAAATTTAGTTTCTCAGTCCAAATAAAGAGAAATCATCACATGTTTTTGGTACACTTATATATATATATATATATATATATATATATATATATATATATATATATATTTGATTTTTAAGTTTAGGTTTCATTATAAAGATTTAAAATCACATGAATTTGCCATTATACAAAATTTTCTTATCAATTCTACCATTTTATTATATATTTTGTTAAGGTTTCTTCCCTTTTGTTCTACTCAATTCTGTTAAATCATGTGATTCGTGTAAAAAATACGTACATTAAACAGTTAAGATCATTACTTGAAAAAAGATTACATATATATATATATATATATATATATATATATATATATATATATATATATAAAATATAAAACAATATAAATTTATAATTTTTTTTTTAAGTGAGAATTTAGTTACAAAGATTCTTCTTTATTAAATATTTAATATTATTTTAGGAAATACCAATATAAAAATTTAGGGTCTAATGAAATTTTTTTATAAAAAATATGAATGATAAATTTAACCTTTTATGATTATTGTGTTATTTGAGATATAATTTGGCTTTACTAATTTGAGATTCTTCTTTACTCGCGGGTTGATCGATGTCATCTTTGATCTGGTCTGATGTATTCACATTTGGAAAATTTGATCTCGTTTTCTATATCTTGGTGGGGGTGTCAAATGGATTATGCCGCGGTCGCTAGATCAATTAATTTGTCAATGGCCTTCTCTTGCCAAAGGAAAATTCCGGAGGAAGTTTAGGATCAATCTCTCTTATGGTATAGCTTGGGTTATATGGATAGCGAGAAATGATTTGATATTTAGTGGTCGAGCTTCTATCTGAGATAGGATTTTTTTTTTATCTCATTTTGCATCGATTGGTTTTGTGGTTGTGGTCAAAAAATGAAGAATTTGTTTACATATATGTTGAGGGTATTTTACTTTGGATTAATAATGAAAAGGGGAGGGCTTCGTTGCATCTGATTCATTAATTTCTTGGTACTTGACTATAAAGGTGGTGTGATTTTCTGGGGTTATTGTTGCATCTGTTCATGGATCATCTATGGTATAAGTTTATGGGGATCTCATGTTTTATATGCTACTTCTTAAAGTTTCGCTGATTTTGTTTTTGTTATTGTTATAGGAGTAAGAAAAGCCTTACTTTTACCTTTTCTTTTTCTTTAATTTGTATTTTTTTTATAGCTAGTTTCTTTCTTTCTCACTATTTAATCAAATCCTCAATCATTATCCAAAAAAATAAAATTAGCTTTACTAGAAAAATAAAACAAATAAGTTTTTGTATTTTTAATAAATATTATGGGTTTCTTAGCTTCACTATTTTTTCCTCTCTCGTTTTTTTTTATCATATACTATGTGTCCTTTAATTTAATTTCTTTTCTTTCATGCAAAATATTTGTAATTAAGTTCTTACCTTGAAAAAAATCCATTGATTGGGGTTCTTACCCGTCTTTTTAAATTGGCAATTTTTTTGGATAATAAATTGGCAATTTATTAAGCATAAAATTACAATCATGATAAAGAGATTCATCGAGCTATATATGTGTGTGTGGGTGTGAAATTTAAGCTTGGAGCCCCTCGCGATGCTCGGTGTCACAGGAAAAAGAAAACGGTGAACTACTATAATGACTTTTTAAATGTTTAAAACTTTTTATACTATATATATATATATATATATATATATAGAGAGAGAGAGAGAGAGAGAGAGAGAGAGAGAGAGAGATGAATTTAGGTATATTCTAATACTTGTGTCTCTCACTCTTTGATCATTGATTACAGTTTCGGCGATTATATTAATTTGTACGATTACGACACCTTCCGCTAAACCTACATTCCATATAGCTAGCGACTGTCGAAATTCATTTAGCGACATGGATCATTAACTAATAGACTCTGCAATCATGCATTTATTTTTTTTAGCCTGTTTAGTTATTCGAGGTAATGACTATATTTTAATATATAAATATATTAAAATAATATTTTTTTATTTTTTTACCTATTAAAACAATGTAAAAATTAAAAAAATAATTTAAACTAAAAAATATTTTTGAAATAAAAAAAAAGTTACGGTTACTAATTTTTTTTTATGACCAAGATATATCAGGTGGGCCCGCTTGTTTCAGTACAAACTACAGCGACTGAGCAAGTTATGCAGACGGTTGGTGGTGCATTTTTATTTAGTTTTGCCATAAAGAGGGTAATAGATATTTTAAATTCAGGAATAAAAAGAATCGAGAGGCGTGTCAATACGTTCATATCCTTGCCATAACTTCCCTGTCCGTTCCAAAACTTTAAGATAAGAAAGGGTTTTTTTTAAAAAAAAAAAAATTGAACAACATCAATTACAGGGAGGTTAGATTTTAAACTTAATTGACATCAACCCTTATCAAAATTGTCTTTGATTTATACTTGTTCTTTTGCTATCATCCAAAATATAATTATGCATTTGAATTAATGCACGACCATTGTTTTTTTTTTAAAAAAAAAAAACCGAGTTGCTGCCTGCATGCATAATTTATGTTGTTTTGGACATAAGTACAGTCGTTGAAGATTTAACTACATACTTAGGATATCATTTTAGCTCATAAAAAGGTTACCAACTAAAATACGAGGTCAAAGTGAACTATATGTGTGTTTGTGTTGGTTATCATTGAATATTTTAGCCACCATTATATATATCCACAACTACAACCACACAAATTTAGTCGAACTTCTAAACCAAATTAAGTACTAACCTTAAATCACTTCTTAATCCAATTTTGAAACCACACAAAATTCTCTCCAATTGTTGTTATGTTTAGTAGAATTATTCTCACCTTTGAAAGTCTAGAATTAATATCAATATCATCATTATCACAACAATCATCATTACTCCTACAGATATTATTACTATAATAACTACCACTATGAATATTATCGTCATAACTACTATTATTATTATCATTATCTCAATTATAAGCCTCATAAATTTCCATATCATACTATCATCAATAAATAATAACATTAATTAATACCATAATGGTTATCAATTACACATTAATTTAGTTTTTCCTAAATTTTCAACAAAAACCCATAAAATACTAAAATTAGTTGGGACCTAATTAATTATGATCCATCATTTCTTTAATTCAACCTCAATTAATACCTTTTAATTATTATCAATTCCACACAAAAATTAATTTTCTTTAAATTTCTGACTTAACCATAAAATTGACAAAAAATAGTTGGTATCCACTAAATTACTTATAATTTCTTCAATTCTAAAACACCTAAGTTATAAAATTACACTCAATTTCATCAAGTGACAAATTAAGTTTATTTTTCTCAAATCCCAAACAAACCCTAAAATACAAATCATACATTAATACAATAACATTATCATTATAAAATAAGTAAAAAAATCAATACAAATACAAACTACAAATTTTACAAATAAATCAATAAATTAATTTTAAACATAAATGGGTGTTACAACATAAATAGATAATTTTTCTTACTTGGTGGAGTGAAACTTGACAATAAATAAAACAAAGGAAGGGAGCTTACATCATCGCAGTGGATTGGGGTGACTGGATTTTAGAGGGGGAGTATAAAAAATTAGAAGAAATTGAATTAAGGGTTTGAATTGAAATCAAAGAATTGAAGAAGAAAAAATGAGGGGAGAGGATTGTCAGGTTTTAATTCCTTTTAAAATCATTAACAGAAAATTATATTGGTAACTTGACACGTTATAAATGTTGATGGATTTTTTTTATTTCATTGTTGTTTTCATGGAAAATTATTTATGAAAAATTTTCATTGTAATTTTTCATCGGTAAATAACGACAGAATATTTTTCATCGGCGTGTTTATTTTTTAAAAAAATTTATGATAGTGTTTCAAATGGCATATGTTAAATAAGCATGTGTTTGTTGTTTTATTTATTAAAAAAAATAATTGCGCCAATGTTTATTTTTAATTCTTCCATTTGTCTATGTGTTTGATTATAATACGTATATGTTGTTGAACTTTCCAGTAAAGAGGCATGCTAAAGTTGCAATTGTTATTTTTGTGATGGAAAACATGTTGGGGATTCCGGCTCCTCATGCGCGGACCAATGGTGTACTGATAGTTGTTCATAGAAGATTAAGCACACTGAGACACAATATTTAACGTGATTCGGCAAATCGCTTACATTCACGGGAGAAAGCCCATATTATTAGAGATTAGAGAAAGGATACAATACAAATACATAGAGAAGAAGGATCACTTCACTCAAACTCTACTCCCAGCTCTCTTTGCTGCACTTGCAGCTGCTGCAATGACAACAAGGCTGCTGCCATTGTAGCTCTCTCTTTCTCTCTACTCTCTTCACATTCTTATAACCCTCTCTCTCATTGCCCTCTAAAATCATGTCTTTTTTATAGGTATCCATGGTGCTGCTCCACTTGTTTTTTTGTTAACAATGGTGGTTGTCAATAGTCAATGGTTGGTGCCAACCTTTGACATTATGAATAGGTGTACATGATTAGTGCAACTCCAGCTGAGGCTCTTGACAATGACAACCCTCTCCTAGAGTAGAGCTGCTGTCACATAAGTGACAATATCCCAACAAAACAAACCAGCATGGATAATGAAAGGTGCAGGTTGTTAGATGACTTGGCCTTTACGCCCAGATTTAATGTTTTTAGGCGCTGGTTTACATCTGATCAGGTATTTGATGCGTGGGTGTTGATT
>Ga0325403_1002000_pt1 | contig 17699 bp, 10 predicted proteins | sample PopdelMetagenome_19_FD_205665 | JGI IMG/M metagenome (GOLD analysis project Ga0325403, IMG submission 205665) | Populus deltoides microbial communities from Bellville, Georgia, United States - Xylem-PdKOR-R4 | ecosystem: Host-associated > Plants > Phyllosphere > Stem > Wood/Secondary xylem...
CTTTAAGCAAGATGAGACACAAACAATCCCTGCTCGATTGTTTTTTCGTTTTCGGGGCAAGAATCCCTCCCCAACTTGAAAATATTTCACAAACGGCATTTATTTACTTAAATGGAGACAGTGGAACAAACTCAAGATTTAGAAAAAAAAAAAGTTAAAAAAAGCAAATAAATTAATAAGGGAAACATTCCCATCTTACTGTGAATTGATCTGGACGACGTCTTTCTGAGGAAAGAAATTGCAACCTCATTGATGCAACTTTCTCGTACTCCTTCAATAGTACATAGCAAGTCCAGAAAGTAAAGGCATAAGCCATCACTATATGAGCCCAGAATCTGCAATGCAGGACTTAGCATGACTTTTGCTATGTTGTTTACTTGCAGAAGCAAAAGAAGAGAGTTCTATGAACGAGTCAAATGACAGTTACATTGGTAATGAAAGATGGCTTCACACCTTTGTGATTTAAGTGGAACATTTGAAATCGAAAGTTTGTCGATGTCACTAGCAGTCACATTGGCCGCCATCTTCTCTGCCTCTAAAGCATTATTAGTGTAATTAACTGGTACCAGGACAACCCAAGCAAGGATAGTTATAGGGACAAAAATCTTAAGTCTGCATAAGTACAGCACATACTCTTCTGTCAACAAGGAAGCATAGAAACAGAAAGATTAACAAACGGAAAACATTAGCATAGACCAGAACAACATCATTACCCCATCAAGTAAATGCGCAAGTAAACCGCAGAATCCAATCCTGCGTGATCAATAAGTTCAGGCTCTGGCATTTTCAGTGCTTGAGGCATCCAATTTAAGAACTGAATGTATGATCTACAGTCTAAATTCACAAACCTACTAACCAATGCCCTTGACCGCGAGGGACTGTTTCTTAAGCCCTTGAGATACCATTTCGGAAAGTAAACCCTATCATTGAAAGGTTGCAGCCTCAAAATTGCAAATAGAAATAGGAAAATTAATGCACTTAGTAGATTTATAGCTGCTGAAACCCCTATATCTTCGAGCGTTGCCATTTATACCTTCAACAAAGAAACCTAAGAAAACAAAAAAATTGGAAACATGTTACCATTTCAATGAAAACGCAAGTTAGAAACATCAAACATTCTTTTACATCAAAGTTCACAACCTTTTTCAAGAACAAATCCCAGAAAGATCATCTATTTTGTGTTTTTATATTTGCGAAACAAACATTCAAGTTTAAACCAATCCTAATAAAAAAATCTAATCTCCAAATTCAACAACTTTTTCCATCTGGGGGTCAAAATTTAACAAACATTTCACATATTAGAACCCAAAAACATACGTACAACACAAAAAAAGAAACCATACTTTTCTTATTGAGACCACTTGTGGCAGATAGATATTGATAGAACCTACAAAGAGAGATTCCAGTGAAGAATCAATCTTTGTGAGGTCAACAGGAAGCCAAATATGGAAAATTCAATGAAGCTGAAGGTGCTGACAAGATATTGACAGAGAAGGGATTAAAGAGAAGAGAAGGAGAGAGTAGGCTGGACGATAAAGAGAGAAGAAGATGAATATCAGATTTCAACATTTGGCAAAAAATGCTTAATACAACGAGGAATTCCTCTCAAAATCCTGGCATTGCTAATTGTGGCAGAAAGAGAAAATAACTAACTCGCTCTACCTATGGCCAACACGTGGCTTTACAATTCTTGCAACGGTCACAGATAACCGTAATTCAAAATTTTAAAGTCTCTTCTTCTTTCCTTAGCCATTTCATTCTTCTCTACCTCTCCATTTCTGCACTTTGTTACAAGGGTCCAAAAATGGAAAGTGGGTTGGTATGTGGAAGTTTCGGTTTGTCCTTTTGACTTCTAGTGAAAGAATTGGAGATGAGTAAAGATCAATTCATGAACTATGGTTGAGATTTCTTATCAGTCTTCAATTGCAAAAGGTTGATGATTTCCCATCTAAGTAACACTTGCTAACAATTAAGTTTCTTGGCTACTCTTCAAAAAGAGAGTTTTTCCTTGTTGCATTTTGTCACAAGGTTGTGTTGGATTGCATTTAAGTGCTAAAATCAAGCTAATTTCTTAGTTTCCAGGATTATAAATTCTTTGAAACTAAATTCGAACTAGAAAGGGGACGTGAATGCTAACTGAGATAAAAAGGTGTATTGGCCATAAATTTGTCATTTAACATTGTAAATTCTTACTCTTTAAGGTTCGCTTGACACATCAATTTGATGCAGGAGAACTCACGTATCTATGGAATGATGAAACACATTTGTAAATGACCTATAAAACTGGTAGATCATGATTTATCAGGAATTATCACATTGGGTTAGTGATTTACTAAGCCTAACCCTCAGCTTGACACCCATACTATACTTAACTTTTATGGACATGGCACCCTAACCATGTCCAACCCTACTAGACCTCGTGCTCATCAGGCCCAACCCTTTATGAGCCCTCTGTCTTACAGGGCGCAACTCTCTATGGCCCCGTAACATGACCCTTTTTGGGCTCGATCCTCTACCAAACCTAATCTAGTGTATTGTTTGGATTTGGACTTAATTATGCCCTAAACCCAACACCTAACCCTTGGGATTTTTTAGTGATCTCAGGCTATGTGTTTAGCCTTCCTTGCCCGGCTCCTCACGTTGCGCCCATCTCCTAAAGGCATTTTAGCTTCGATCATACTCCACCTACATTGTCAGGTGCACAAAAGTCTTTGATGGCCTACCACGTCTCTATCTCTTAACTGAATAAATTTAGTGGAATATAATTGTGTTGTTGTGGTATCTTGGATAAACATAACTCATGATATAAAATTAATTTATAAGGGTGAAATGACTCTCTAATCTCTTTATTCCAGTAAAAGAATAAGGTTCATGGACTATAAATACCCTTTAAATCACTCAAGTAAGGCTCACAATCTTCATTCTCTACTGCATACATATTTTCAAAGCATCTCTCTTTAAAATATCATTGCACTCTCTCTCTTTCCAACGATACTTACTTAGGCATCTTAGAGTCTCATAACCTACCATAGGGGACCTTCTGCAGGTATTTGCTTCCCACATCAAGCTACACATTTTTTTAGTTATTCTAGATTTGAAGAGTTGAGTAGATTTCTAAGACCAAGTGATTAACCAATCATCAAACACATAAGCCTTATTCCTAAGTTATTTAGATTTTTTTGAGACATCATTAATAAGCGTTGTTTTGTGGAAAACTGATAAAAAAAAAACCATGAATTTCTTTCTAAAACTTGTTTTTTACATTTCTAGGTCATCCATGGCACATAACCAAAACACACATGGGCTTGACACATGATAAATTTACATATTACCACCATCACAGGCACTTTTACCCAACAATGTCTTCAACAACTCATTAACCAGGTGCAAGTCTTTACTCAAGTCGTGGTGGTAACCTGGGAGAAAAATCAAACCCAGCTCCAGCAAGCAATTGCACTACTCGGAGGAGTCTAGGTAGAGTAACCTTCAAGCAAGAATTTTGGCTCCACACTCGTTAAGTCTCTCCAGAAGTCTCGAGCCATTACGATACCCATGCACATAACCAATCTAAATGAGCTCCTCATAGATACTACATAATGGTCATCAATTACTGATCCTACCATTACACGTCAAACTCTAAACGAGTCATTTCAGGATACACAATCCTCAATAGAAAATATTTAGTGCAATCTTGGACTGGCACAACTCTCTAGTATGGCTCACAGGCCTTATGCTATCTCCAAAGACAGCCACGAGCCTCTCACTCTCTAGTGTAGTTTCGGACTAACACGACTTTTTAGTGGGGTTCTCGGGTCTCATGTTATCTCCAGGGATGACCAAAGATCTCCCATTATCAAATACAATCTCGGACCAACACAACTCTCTATCAGAGCGTTCGAACCTCACACTATTTCTAGTAACAGCTGTAAGCCTTCCACTCTCCAGTGTGATCTTGGACTAGCACGACTTTCCAATGAAGCTTTCAGGCCTCAAGCCATCTCTAGGGACAATCATATGCCTCTCATTTTCCAATGTAGTCTTGGAGTGGCATGACTCTCTAGTGGGGCTCATAGACCTCACAAAATCTTTAGGGATTAATATTGGATCTCTCGTCTCTTCAATGTAGTCTTAGACTGTCAAGACTCTCTAATAAGGCTCTTGAGCTTTATAAAATCTCTAAGGATTAATCTTAGATCTTTTTCCTTTCCAATGCAATCTTGGACTGGCACAACTCTCTAGTAGGGCTCTCGAGCCTCACATAATCTTCAAAGATAATTGTGGATCTCCCATTCTCAGGTATGACCTCTCTCCAATGAAGGGCTTATGAACCTCATGCCATTACTAGGACGACCATAGGCCCCCCACTCTTTAATGTGATAACTTTCTAGTATAGGGCTCTCACGCCTCACATCATCGCTATGGAGTCCACTAGGCCTCCCACACTCCACTGGCCACTTTTTAGTGAGGAGTTCCTACATCTCATGCCATCACTAGGGAGATAATATACCTCTTACACTTAAATGCAACCACTTTCTAGTGGAGGGCTGCCATGCCTCACATATTGCTATAGAGATCATTAGACCTCCCACATGCGACCATTCTCTAATGAGAGGTTCAATGCCTTACGAATCACTATAGCATACCATTTTCTAATAAGATCTCATATCAGAATGGGGCATTCGAACCTCATACTACATAGGGAATGACCCAATATGAGTTTCTCTTATCTTCTTAGTAATTTTTCTAGGCATGGATGTGAAACCCTCATCCTCTTAGAAATTTTTCTAAGTATAGGTTCCCTTCGGTCTATTGGAATTATTTTTTTTTAACTATAGGCTCCTTCTTTATAGGTACATCCCTCCACTTCTTATAATTTTTCTAAGTATAGGTGTCGTCGTGGGTTCCCCTCAACCTTTTAGAAATTTTCTAAGTATAGGCTCTTTCTCCATTAGTTCATCCCCTCTGCATCTTAGAAATTTTTTGAAGTATAAGCTCCTTCTTCATGGGTATGTCCTCTTCAATCCTTAGAAATTTTTCTAAGTATAGGTGTCTCCATAGGTTTATTCCCCCTACCTTTTAGAAAATTTTCTAGGTATTGATGTAGCAATGAGTTTCCCTCGTCTTTTTAGAAATTCTTTTAAGTATGGGCAAGGAACTCATAACAGTTTAGAAATTTTTTAAATATAGGCTCCTCTACCATGGATTCGTTCTCTCTTCCCCTCAGAAACTTTTCTAAGGATATACATCGTTATGAGTTCATTCTCCTTTGCCTCTTAAAACTTTTCTAAGTATAGGTGTAGCCTTGAGTTTCCCTTAGCCTCTTAGAGATTTTTTTAAGTATAGGCGTGGAACTCATAGCCTCTAAAAATTCTCTAAGTCTAGGCTTTTTCTTCATGGGTCTGTTCCCTCTGTCTTTTATAAGTTTTTCTAAGTATGGATATCATCATGGGTTCCCATCAGCCTTTTAGAAATTTTTCTAAATATTAGCATGGAACTCATAGCCTTTTAGAAATTTTCTAAGTTTAAGCTCCTTCTTCATGGGTTTATCTCCTCCGCTTCTTAGAAATATTTTTAAGTATATGCATCGTCAGAAGTTCATTTCCTTTCACCCTTTATAAATTTTCTAAGTATAGACTACTCCTCTATAGGTTTGTCCCCTCTGTCTCTTAGAATTTTTTATAAGTATGGGTATCACCATGGGTTTGTTCCTCTCAGCCTCTTAAAAATCTTTCTAAGTATAGGCGTGAAACCCTTAACGTCTTAGAAATTTTCTAAGTTTAGGCTTTTCCTTCATGGGTCCATCCCCTCCACTTCTAAATTTTTTTTTTAAGTATGGGCCTCGTTAAAAGTTCGCTCCCTTCCACCATTTAGAAATTTTTCTAAGTATAGGCTTCTCCTCTATTGGTTTGTCCCCTCCGCCTCTTATAATTTTTTCTAAGTATGAGCGTCGTCATGGGTTTGATCCCCTCGGCCTCTTATAAATTTTTGAAGCATAAGATCCTTCTTCATTGGTCCATCTCACTTGCCTTTTAGAAAATTTTTCTAAGTATGAGCATCGTCATAAGTTCACTTCTCTCCATCCCTTAGAAATTTCTCTAAGTATGGGCGTCATTATAAGTTCGTTCCCCTTTACCTATTTGAAATTTTTCTAAGTATAAGTGTCGCCACAGGTTCCCCTTGGCCTCTTAAACTTTTTAAAAATATGAGTATGGAACCTATAGTCTCTTAAAAGTACAGGCTCCTCTTTAATAGGACCGTCATCTTCACATCTTAGCTAAGTATAGGTGTCACCATGGGTTCACTCTCCTCCACCCCTTAGAAATTCTTCTAAGTATAAGCTCCTCCTCTATGGGTCCGTTGCCTTCGTCTTTTAAATTATTTTTTCCAAGTATACATTAATTGTCATAGGTTTACTCTTCTCGGCCTTTTAGAAAAAAAAAAGTCAAGTATAAGTTCCTCTATTAATCTCCTCTATGCACTTAAATTTCTTTCAAACATGGTGCATGCTCCTACATACAAGTTCTCAAGTGCATTACCCTGAGGTTTCCACCTCTCTTCTCATATGAGAAAAAAGATCACCATCTTGTCCAAGATATCGGGTAATTGAATCTTCGTGTATTTTATATCGCAAAGACTTGAGAGCTACTAATAAACCTGGATTTATTAGGAATATCACATTGGGTATGGCACCCTAATAGACCCAACCCTTATAGAACTAGCACCCTATCAATCCAAACACCATAAGCTTGGCACCCTATGAGGCCAAACCCTCATAGGCCTCAAGCTCAAACACCATGGGCATGGCACCATACCTGGCTTAAACTATGGACCTGCCACCCTACCAGGCCTAACCCTCGTGGGGTTGACACCCTAACCAGGCCCACCCACCATGGACATGCCAGCCTATTAGCCCCAACCTTCTTGGACTTGGCACCCCTCCCAAACCCAACCCTTTGTAGACCCTGTGCCCTACAGGGCTCGACCCTCCTTGGGCTCGGGGCTCTATCAGACCCAATCTAAGACATTGTTTGGGTTTGGACTTATGGCTTAGGCCCAACACCTAACCCTTGGAATTTTTTACTGAGCCCAGGCTTCACGTCTGGCTATCCTCGTTTGGTGTTTATCTCCCCACGCCACACCTTGTGTTTGTCTCCCCAAGTCATTTTTACTTGGATCCTACTCCACCTTCATTGTTAGGTATATAAAAGTCTCCCATGATATACCACGTCTCCATCTTTTAGCTTAATAAATTCAGTAGAAGACAGGTGTGTGGATATGGTATCTTGGGTAAATTGAGTGAAATACAGCTCACAATACAAAATTAATTTGTAAGGGTGGAATGACTCTCTAATTCCTCAACTCCAGCAAAAGAATAAGGTTCAAGGGTTATAAACACCACCTAAACCATCCAAATAAAGAGTTTATAATCTTTATTTTTTATTGTATATATATTTTCAAAACATTGCTCTTTAAAATATAATAGCACTCTCTCTTTTTAAATATATTTAAATATCTAAGAGTCTCGTGATCTATCATAGGGACCTTTTATAGGTACTTAGATTTTCACATCAAGCTACACTTATTTTGGTAATTTTGGCTAAAGAAAGTGGAGTAAATTATTAGAACCCTGGGATTAACTAATTATCTAATATATAAATATTATTCTTAAACTATTGAATTTTTTAAAACATTATCAAAAACAATAAATAATAGGTAGAAACCCTGGGAAAACCCTCCACGCTAAAGTCCCCATAAATATTAGTCTTAAACTATTGAATTTTTTGAAACATCATCAAAAACGATAAATAATAAGTAGAAACCGAGAAAACCTTCCACGCTAAAGTCCGGTGGTGACTTGGGGCTGAAGTGGGAGACAATTTGACCTTTTTACAGTTAATGTCCATTTGAGAATTGGGATACGTCTTAAGTGGAAAAATGACTTGCCCCATTATGTTTGAAGAGTGTAGGAAGTAGAAAGTAGATTGCCCTTGTGTAGGGAGCCCGTATGCTTATGAACGAGTGCCTTGGCCAATGTAGCAGGGTGACACCTGTACCATATCACAGGGCAATGAAACTAAGCATGGAATGGCCCAAGCTATGAGTGGAGACAAGGGGGAACCAAAGTCTCCCCGACAATCTTTTCATTGAATATGGCGATTAACATGTATAGTCGTACAAATCAAAATTTAGAAATCCACACATTATCTACTTCTTACCATGCTATCATTCATCTATATTTGTCTTTGAAGTTTGAAGGACCATTCGTTGCGATAAAATCCAGAACACGATTTCGTGTCAGAATTTCACCAGGCCCTTCTTCCTTTTCCCTCTATGAAAAAACTTTGCTCTTTGTGACTCCTTTAATTTACAACAGATCACCGTCTCCTGGCAATGGATTGTGTCAAATGTACAGCGAGGTGTATTCATGCACGTCGTTAAAATATTTAACAATCGCCATTTCAGAGCTCTCCATTTTTAACTGCCTACGGCAAAGATGGTGAGTATCCCCCGCTGATTTTGCTTGGTACTGGTGTGTTTCTTTGCGATTGGCGTTTTGTAGGCACTAAGACACTCTCAATTTCCATCTCTACGCTCAGGTTGTCTTCATCATCATCGTTACCTTTGAAAATTGGATGAACATATGCACTATGAAGGCAAGCTTTCAGATTAAAGTTTGGATCCCTTGCTCGTTCCAGGGTATCTTTCATCATTGCTTCCTGAAAACCATGGTTCAAGACAAGATTAGTAGTTTGCAGGTGCAGCTTTTGAGTCATTTTGCTACAATCTAAACAAACTATTCATTAGCACATCAATCAATCAAATAACTTGAAAGGCATCGAGTTAATTAAACTAAACTTCTTGATAGTATCAAATGCCAGAATGGTCATACATAGAACATAACCTGAGTTTGTAACGAACATTTTCAGCAACTCTATATTGACATATATGCAGATGATATACTAAAATAAATTCATAATTTCATATAAGAAATTATCAGTATTATGCAGGCAAATCAATTGAGAGCAAACAAGGGAGTACAGAAAAGTCAAAGCAAACAAAAAGCATCAACTCCACAGTATGCAGACACCAACACACCTGTAATGGATATTTGACAAATGCAGATTTGTGGCGTCCATTGCAGAACCTATGAAACCATATAGTGAGGACAGGGAGAGCAACGAGAAATGGTGTTGACTGTGCAGCTTCTTTTGTACTCAGTAATCCCATCAGAGCCAGCTGTGAGATTACTAGCCCAGTAATAATACGCCCGTGGACATCAGGCCAGAATGCTGCACCACTTTCATACTCGTGGTTGTAAACATTTATGATCTGAATAGGGAAAAGATAGGGAAAAGATGAATATATTGTATCCAATTGTACTGAACCTTGGTCCAGTAAATGTTCTAAGTTGGATTAAGTTGTAGGGTTTTGAACATGTAGTTGGCACAAGGCATTAACCATATGCAATTGAATTGTTCTTGGATTGAACATCACATATCCAATAGTATCAACTTGTTACCTGATGACGGAACACTAAATAGGCGAAGGCGAAGAAAATAACTATGAATGGAAGGAGAACTGGTGTCACTGTTGCATACACAAGCCCTAGCAGAAAATATAATTGCATACGGGGTTCGCCAGTGTGAAAACCAAGACTTCCAGGATCCATTGCCTCTTCCCTGTCTTTTTCAGTCTTCACCAAAAGGAAATTTTTCAAGTGGTAGAATATCAGTGGTTTCAACATTAAAACTTCCCCAGCAATCCCAGCCCATCCATCAACCATTATATAGGTTATGAAGAAAGTTGCTTTCATTGGAACAGCTACACCAATTGTTTTAGGAATTCTGCAACATACATAAATGAAGAAATGAGAAAAGAAGAAAAAAAATAAAACACTTATTGAAAGATGTAGATGATAAAATGAAATCATATTCATGTAGACCCTATGAGCTTCATATCAGGAAAAGGGAAGAAATCATGAATATGGGAATATCTATCAAATCAGTCAAGTATAATGGGATTCTAGATTAATGAAAAGTGAGATAAAAATAAATCATTGATGGGAGGATTAAAAAACATTACAGTTAATAAAACATATGTTATCGGAAGTCCTTTGAAGGCACATGCCATGAACACACCTTCACACTTAATTATGCATACGCCCTAATGGAGTAATTAAATAATGAAGACATGAATATTTAATCAATATGTGAGGGTAACATACTCGTTAGCAGACTGCTTAATAAAAGAATTTAGCTGTTCAAATGCAGCTCCAGTGAGTATGCTCCCAAGGAATACATTGATAATGAGGAAAATGTAATTTCTTGTTGCTGATCTCCTTTCCAAAGATGATAGAGATATGAAGCCTTCAAATTTAGACATGATCATCAATATTGTTGGCAGGAAGATAAGGAAGAGCTTCAACACAATGCCAGGAAGAAAACCTTGGATAACAGATTTGATAAATTTTCTGCATAATAAATAAAGAAACAATTAGAAATTTCTAACAAAGAAAACTTGCAACTAAGTCAGAAGGCACTGTAATGGAAGAAACGTACATTTCAATAACAGACTTCAGAAAAGGGGCTCTCTTCTCTATTCCCTCGATACTTGCTAGAGCTTGTACAGATGCAATAGGTATTATGAAAAAGAAGGTAAGTAAAAGGAAAGCAACTCCAATTATCAGCCTCCTAACTTTGAGTGACATGTACGGAATGGCTAAGTTTTGCCAATATACATCGCGTGGCTCCGGAGCCCACTCTGTTAACCACAAAGTTGGATTTCTTGATTGTTGAGTTTGTGCACACACAGCTGCACCCCATCGAGTCTTGAATGAAACAAATGCTGCTGGCATGATAGACTTTGGATCCTTTAATACCCTTGTCCTCTCTTCTTCTATCTGAATAATAACAAAACGATCCAGGACCCAAATTAGAGTGGTAATGCAAATAGTAATTGGTGAGAATATGCAGCATCTCTAACTCATTTGAGTGAGCCTAAAACCAACTAATAAACTTCATGGACTTTTGAACAAGAGGTTCCAGATTTATATGCTTAAAAAAGATAATAAAACAAAAGGTTCAAAATTTTTGAAAGATCAAGGAATTTAGACAAGAAATTGGTGCTAGAGGCTTACTTCTTTTGACAGTTCCTCAATCTCTGATATGTGATGATCGATTGCATCCACTTTTCCCCCAAAATGCCCAAGGAAACCAGTCTGAAACATCCAAGAACCATAAGAGTTGAGGTCAAAACAAAAATTAGGTTTAGGCAAAAGTAATAGGCAGTAGATTGGGACAAGAGGCAGTAACTTCTTAAGATATATCAGATTGCATTTTGAGAACTACCTTCATCTGAGGCCTCTGCGATTGATTCCTGGAGTACTTGAGTTGGTAGTAGTCAAGCCAGTTCTGCTTTTTTTTCTTCTTCTTCACCAAGCTGGCTAGTTTGTTGGCATTGCACACCACCTGCATTAAAAATTTTATAAGAAAAAAATTTACAAATTGAAGTACAAACTATCCTAGAATTTCAGGTGCATAAGAAAGTGTGAGGGTTTAATGAATACTCCAACAAGTAAAAGGTACATTTAAAGCCACTCAATAGATCATGTGTGGTACACATGTTGCCTGCTCAACCCACCAAACCTTTTCCCTATCCCTTGCTATTTAATTCAAATAAAGAAAGGCTAGGAAGAGCTGCAACACTCACCTAGTCAAGAAAATTGTGTTCTTTATGAGCAACAACATTTTCCACAAATCACCTCAGCAATACAACATCCTCATAAAAAACACGCGGAGGTGCACATTCTTAGTTCAACAAATAAAAAATCCTAGCACTTCTTTTTAATCATTTTTACGAGTCCAAAGACAATAAATGCAGAGTAGTTAATTGGAGCAATTCTCTGTTAAATTGCTATTTAGAAAGAATGAAGTCTCTATGTCCAGCAGGGAATGTGACACTGTTACACAGCCACAAATAGAAACAAGAAGATGTTGGCATTTAAAGCAATTAACTATAAGGTTTACAACATTCCAAATCAGACACACAAACCCTGAAATAATACATTTTCAATTCAATGTCAGTTCTGGGATAAAAATTGGCACTTGACGCAATCAAACTTTAAGGTTTGCAATAAATCATCAAAACCACCTGAGACAAAATTAGGACAAGAACATGAAAAGAACATGCAATTGCTGAGGGAAGCAGTTTAGTTATGGAAGCTGGCAAGCATTTGCACATATGGAAAAGCTATGATCAAATGCATTCAAGTGAATGTCTCATAATGTTACCTAAAATCATTGAAGATATATAATTTATCAAGTACCAGTAGCACATATTGATCCACATGATGCCTACCATACACATTTGAACAAATGGTTTCCTATATTTTGCACAACAAAACTGATGTGAACTATTTCTTGATATCATCAATCAAATTCATAGCTTTCTACCAAAGATTAATCAATATAAATTATGTTTGAGCAGGAACATACCTGATGAGTGAGGTAATGATCTGGGTGATTCACTAGAAAAAAGTGCTCCAAGAGCTCACTGACAGTTTCATCTGGATCAGGAGGTACATTCCTAACAAGGACCTGGGAAGAGTGAGCTCATGATAAGTTTCTTGAATAGGAAAAGGATAGAGAAAGATGGGTAGCTAGAATTTGCACTACAACATTAAGCAAAGATGAAATTGGCTGTTAGACAAACAAATTCAGCCCATTTTTTAGGTCTAACAACCCGTGCCAGTTTCAAAAATTTCATAAAAAATAAATGGCATGTATTTCTTCAAATGGAAATTAAGGAACAAGCTCAAGGTTGAAGGAAAAAGGCAGACTCTCAAAGCATGACATGATTGACCCGATCAATATGTATAGTAGAATCAAATGGATTCCTTCTTCAACTATTGGTCTCTTTTCTTAACTAGTTAAGAGGAGTCATGGAAAAAACAGGCTCAAAATCATGATCAATTCCTTTTTCAAATCCAGCGGCAGCTGCACGAGCCCTTCCTACGTGCCATAAATGACCTACAAATAGGAAGAACCTGAGAACAAAATGAGAGGTAGCTAACCAAGTTCTAGGAGAGACATAGTTGACTACATTGATCTCAGTAGCTATGCCACCTATGAATTTAATGAATCTAAAAGTGCATGAGTCATATATTCCGCAGAACTTCATTCTTGCAAAGGTTGTATGTCTTTTTTCAACCTACTCAAGTCCAAACCATTTGGAACTCTTAAAGGTTATAATCAAGAAGTGTGCAGATCCCAAAAACAAATAGTTTCTCCTCCAAAAATGACTTCTCCGGAAAAAATTCAAAAAAAAAATCAATAAGGAAAATAGTTCATCTTACTGTGAATTGATCTAGACGACGTCTTTCCAAGGAAAGAAATTGCAACCTCATCGAAGCAACTTTCTCATACTCCCTAAGCAACACATAGCATGTCCAGCAAGTAAAGGCATAAGCCATCACTATATGCGTCCAAAATCTGCAATGCAATTAATATAAATATAGGGGCACACTGAAAAAGAAAAGGAGCAGATATTCCTGGAAGTAGAAGATGGTAGGATATGTGAACACAGAAATACAAGACAATGCATGATTGTTGTGGAAAACAATTACTCTTGGTTTTTGATAAATTAGCAATTAATAAATATTCTACAGATACAGAATAATTTATGCGTCTAGTTATCCATAAATGGTCATTATGCTATATAAGATAGTAAGAGAATTGTGGTAAAAATATCTGAAAATATCAAGATTCATCAAAACTCGGAGATGACAAGGTAGCCGAAGTTAGCAATGGACAATGGATTCCTACCTTTGTGATTTAAGTGGTATATTTGAAATTGAAAGCTTGTCAATGTCACTAGCAGTCACGTTGGCCACCATCTTGACTGCCTCTAGAGCATTATTGGTGTAGTTGACTGGCACCAGGATAGCCAAAGCAAGGATTGTTATAGGTACAAAAATCTTAAGTCTGCGTAGGTAACAAAATCGAGCTCAGCACATAATAACAAATGACAGAGACATTTTCAGAAACATCTAGACCGCACAAGTACAGCATACAATCTTTCATCAACAAATGAGCATAGAAAAAGAGCGAGAAACAAAAGGAAAACGGATTACCCCATCAAGTAAATGCGCAAGTAAACAGCATAATCCAATCCTGCATGATCAATAAGCTCAGGCTCCGGCATTTTAAGCGCTTCCGGCATCCAATTTAAAAACCGGATATATGACCTAAAGTCTAAATTCACAACCCTACGAACAAGCGCCCCAGAGCGCGAGGGGCTGCCTCTTACGCCCTTCAGATACCATTTTGGAAAGTAAACTCTATCATTGAGAGGTTGTAGCCTCAAAATTGCAAACGCCAATAAGAAAATGAATGCACTCAGTACATTTATAGCTCCGGAAACCGTTATATCTGCGAGCGTTGCCATTTATACATACCTTCAACAACAAAAAAACAAAAAAAACAAAACCCTTACATAAAACATTAAAAATAAACAACTTCTCAAGCAAATTTAAAAAACATATAAAAAATTCAACCACTATATTTAACATCCAGTGGCTCCTTTCAATGAAAAACACACCTAAACGTCAAAAGATAACAACTTATCGAGTAAAATCTCAAAAAGATCATCTTTTTATACTTACAAAGCAAATCAATCAAAATTAAAGCAGTCCTCATTAAACATCAAATTAATCTCCAAATTCAATAACTTTTTCCATCTGGGTCACAATTCAACAACTATTGCACACACCAGAACCCAGAAAACATATCAAAAAACAGGAAAAAAAAATCAACACAAAAGGTAAAGAAAAGGATCCCAAAAACAACTAAGTTGCTTACTATTAACCAGCTTCTTTCCTTATCTCCAATGCTATATTGACCTCTCAATCTTCAAAAAAAAAAAATGCTGAGCAATTGAATTAACAAATGTTTGGAAAACTTTTCCGCTTAACAAAGTGAACAGTATGATTCCTCTCCTTTTGAGGAACAAGTAGCTAGCACGCTACCACCCCTGCCTTCAAGAAGTAATTATTATAATAATAAATACACATCAAAAGGTCTGGTCCAAAAATGGGAATATATAGCACAAGAAGAAGATGAAGATGAAGACAGTAAAGAAAAATGGAAAGTGAAATCTGGAGATTTCACTTCCACATTGTTTCGAATAACGTTTTCGATTTCGGGCTATCTTTCTTTGTAGTGTTAAAAAAGGCTGCTCTTTTTCTCAGCTCGACTCGACAAATGAAGAGCTACAATCCAGTACTGAGATTGTCACGGTTATTTCATCTTAGTCCTTAAAAAGCACTAAAATACCGTTTGGTACCATGGTAGCTTGCAGGGTTTTTTTTTTCTCCCTCAACAACCTGGAACAAACAGTTTAGTAAGCCGTGCTTGAAATTATAGTAAAGTTTGTATTTTAAAGTATTTTTAATTTAAAATATATTAAAAATATATATTTTAAAAAAATTTAAATTTTAAAATTTTATTTTTTATTTATTTTGCATGCAAAAATTCATCTTATATGAATTTTAATCAAATATATATATTTTTTAACATATCTTTTAAAACAACAACTAAAAATAATTTTTTAAAATCTATTTTTTTTAAATTACAACAGTAAAAATTATTACAGTACAAATATAAGGTGTGTCTTGTTGAAATGTAGTTGTTCTCTAATTTTGACGTGGTTATTTGTGGTGTCCCATTACTATCCCATCAATATGATATTAAAATAATATTTTTTTATTTTTAAAAATTATTTTTAATATTAATATATCAAAATAATTTAAAATGTCAAAAAAATATATTAATTTAAAGTAAAAAAAAATAAAAAAATTTAAATATTTTTAAAATAAAATAATAAAAAACAAACAAAACTTTGAGATACCCAAAAAAAAAAATCAAGTGAAAAGTGAGAGTTGATTACATATCTTTGAAAAATGATTGGTAGTGGGCCCAAGAAGATGCATTTTCATTTCTAAACAAAGAGGATCCCATGGCTACATTTCAACATAGGATCATGTGACTATTTTATTTTATTTACTGATTGGGACTATGAAAAAAACATGTATGAATTTCTTATTCTCTAATAATGTGACTGGTAAGAGAGAAAGCAGTAATCATGGAGGAAAAGGTATTATATTTGTTTTAATACAGGATTAAAATCTGTAATTTTTTATATATTTGTTTGTTGTTATGGGTGTGTTTAATGGGAGGTTCAACTTTTTTTTTCATCAAAATTTAATTTTTTTATTTTTTATTTAAAATTATATTTTTTTAGCATTTTCATATCATTTTTGACATAATAATATCAAAAATAATTTTTAAAAATAAAAAATATATTATTTTAATATTTTTCGAGTGAAAAAAAACTATAACTATATACACCAGCTTATGAAAATTATCTCAAATTCAAATCCTAATCAAGTTCCTCAACAAATGTGAATGAGGAACTTGATTGTTAGTTCAATAATAATTGTACACTTAAATTGCACGAAGTTAAAATTAAGGGACTTAATTGAAACAAACTATTATAAGTGAAGACTCTTTTGTGCTTAGGAGAAAAACAGAACAACTCAAGTAAGACATGGAAGAGTATTCGTAAGAAAACAACACCACGTCCATTGTCCGCAAGTTGCCGAGTGCTCTTTCTAACAGCTACTTTTTGTCGATTTTGTACGAAAAAAATGATATTCTTTCACGCGCTGTTCGAGGGGCTGTGCTTCACGACCCAATTAAAATGATGATTGGTGGGATTTGTGAATACTGGAGATCAGATTGCGTTTTCTGATCACCCTACTTTCATTCATTTTAATCTTTTTACTATCTTTTGTTTCAATTCAATCCCTCAACTTCTATATTCATTCTATTTCTCAATCTAGTGAAAATATTATTAAAAGAGTTTCATATTAATAGAGAATATTATTATTAGAACAATGCTATGATATCATGTTGTGTCAGTGTTAATTTCGTTTTTATATGAATTTATTCTCATTATTTTTCCTTCTTTATTACTTTTCTTTTGGTTTACTAGATGTTTTTTATGTGTTCGTTCAAGGGAAAACACAGGAAAAAAAATTAAATTTTCAAGGGTCGTATACATATTTTATATTTGGGAATTTGGATACGTCTTGGGTGGGTGAGGGACTTGGTCCCAATATGTTTGAAGAGTGTGGGGATGGGGACTAGATTGCCCTTACCTTCAAACTTCAAAGACAGATGTAGATGAATGATAGCATGGTAGAAAGTAGAGTAGATATTTTGTGTGGATTTCTAAATGCTGGTTTGCACAACTATACATATGTTAGTCGCCGTATTCAATGAAAAGATCTTCTCCTCATAGCTTGGGCTCTTCTATACTTTGCTGCATTGCCCTGTGAAATGGCACAAAGGTCACCCTGCAACAAGGCAATCGTTCATAAGCATACAGGCACCCTAGTCCTTGTCTCTCTATAGAACAAACTTTGCTATCTGGACTCGTTAAGTTTACAACGGATCACTGTCTCCTGGCAATGGATTGTGTCTAATGTACTGCGAGGTGTAGTCATGCACGCGTAACGATCTCTGTTTCAAGGCTCTCCATTTTTAACTGTCTCGGGCAAAGATGGTGAGGATCCCCCGCTGATTTTGCTTGGTGCTGGTGTATTTCTTCGTGATTGGCGCTTTGTAGGCACTAAGACA
>Ga0325403_1002001_pt1 | contig 17699 bp, 13 predicted proteins | sample PopdelMetagenome_19_FD_205665 | JGI IMG/M metagenome (GOLD analysis project Ga0325403, IMG submission 205665) | Populus deltoides microbial communities from Bellville, Georgia, United States - Xylem-PdKOR-R4 | ecosystem: Host-associated > Plants > Phyllosphere > Stem > Wood/Secondary xylem...
ACAGAGCCCATCAAACTCAATGCTGGCAACATCAGGCACCCAAAAAGGACCTCAGCCCCGGAAGCGGAATCCCTTGTTATTTATTTGAAAATATTACTACTTCACCACATTCTTCCAAAGTCAAGCAAAAAAAGAGGGCTTTTATAGACATCCTCGCGACAGGAAACTGATTATGGGCTTTTCATAAGGACCAGTTACCAAAGGGCCCAATGCATCGCGGAAGAGGTGGGCTCCTAAAACTTGTATCGACAAAGATCCGAGGCCTTTCGATGAGCAATCAGTGTCGTTCCATGACGTGGAATCGGGTAATGATAAATTGTTAATTGACGCACCAAACTCGGACCAACAATGAGAAGACAGTTTACCCTCCACAACAAAGGTTAAAAGGGCTGAAATAGAGATTTAGAGATAATTATATCACCATAAATACTATAATTAACAGTGTTTAATTAATTTATTTAGTCACAAGGATAGCATAAACGCCCACGCTGCTATACGTACGACCACCACACAACACGATTACACGTGTATGGAAAAGCAACCGTGTGGTCCATCCAGGGCGGGTGCTTGAAGCACGCGCTGGAGGAGCGGTTCGGGAAAATAATGGTCAATGAAAAGCAGAAAAACGAGGAAAGGGTGAAGCAGGTGAAGACTGGCCCTGACAGAGCGTGAAAAGCCGCATTAATGAGAAGGATCGCCTAATGTGTCCACAGGCCTGAGCAGACGCGGCATCGTCAGTGTGTATGCACGCCCGCTCAGGTTCTGCGCGCAGGATTCTCGTTTCTTCCTCAACAACCCCTCCTTCCTTGGAATATTCCATTGATACCAGAGAATATCAACAACTCTTCCTCGTTCTTTTAAATGAAAACATTTTAAAATATAATATCTCCTGTACTTTTAAACACTCGTACAGCTCTTATGTTATCTTTTGCCTTGAGTTAATATCCACTCCTTTTTTCTTCCCGAAGATTTTTCTTGCATTTTAGCAGCAACAAAAAAAAAAGAAGAAGAAGCTCCGGCGTCCATTGAAAAGCCAAGTGCGACGGTACAAAAATACAGTGTCATATTAATTAATAATAACAAGAAGGTACATAAAAAGTCATGTTAACCCATGCATAAAATGGGTATGAGAAGCAAATTTCTTCTCGTCGATTGTACCAGATATAATACATTTCTCTTTTTCGTTCCATGTGTAAAACGACGGTTGCAGGCTTGCAGCACTGTTGGTTGCATTATTAATGGAGTGTGAATAAAACGATGGATTGTATTTCTATCACTAAATTTAGTTTTTTTTTTACATATAAAAAAAAAAGATCTTTCCTAACTATAATCTTATACTGTTATACATACGCAAAAACTACAATATACGTATATTTCATGGAAGAGCCAATTTAGGAAGAAAATGGGACAGAAAGAAGGAAAAGACAGGTCCGTTTTGATCTTATCAGAACATATAGAAAGGACAAAAAAGCTGACATAATTGCCAGCAATGGAGACGAAAACGGAATCGCACCCTCGAATATTCAACCCCTCCCCCCCTCCCTCTCCTTATCTTAATTTCTCTCTCTCTAAACAAGGAAAATAAATATATTTATACATCGCATATCCAAGATTCGTTCTGTACGCGACGCCCCGACCTCGATCTCCCTACCTTCGTAACCTTCCCCCCCCTCCTTCTCTCTTATTGCAACCTAATTCCTTACAACAACCTAGCTAATCCCGTATTATTTATCTTAATCATCCATCAATCTTTCTCTGTTAGTCTCGATACCAGTATTACCCTTCTTTCTCTCGCTACGCTCTACTGCGTGTCTGTGTGTGTGTGTATAAAAAGAAGTGTTTTTTTCTTTTTCTTGGCTGTCATTTTGATTCCATTTTGTGATTCTACTTAGATCCCATATTCTTGTCTCAGTGTTCTTCTCTCCCTTTCTTCTTGTTTTTTTCGGATCTATCTATGCTCTGTAACCAGATCACCCCACCTGTACATCTACTTATAATCTATCTACCCCACTACCTCCATCATCATCAGCCTTAACAGGAATAATAACGGGTAGTAAAAAAGGAACTGCCTTTTCTCAAGACTGGATAGATAGATATTTGAACAGATTAAAAATAATGGATTTTGCAGAGAAAATGCAACGGTGTCATGAATATGTAGAAGCATTAGAAGAAGAAAGACGCAAGATTCAAGTGTTTGAACGCGAGCTTCCTTTGTGTCTAGAGCTTGTTACTCAAGGTTTGTGCTTCTTTTAACTCAATTTCTCTTGAACATTTCTTGGTGGGTTAGAGAAAGATTGGAAATTTGAAGCTTGTATGTTTGCTGTAGCGATCGAGGCATGTAAGAGGGAGTTATCAGGGACAACTGAGGATCATAATATGCATGGACAATCGGAATGCTCTGAGCAGACATCGAGTGAAGGGCCTGTTTTGGAGGAATTTATTCCTATTAAGAGAACTCACTCTTCTGATGACGATGAAAATGATAATAATCATGATGATCATCATCATCAAGAACAACAATCACAGAATCATAATAAGAGAAACAAGAGTAACAGCAGCATCAGCAACAACGATCACAAGAAGAAATCCGATTGGCTTAGATCTGTCCAGTTGTGGAATCAATCCCCAGATCCACCTCAAAAACAGGTAATATAATGACCACCACCCTTTTGAGTTAGGAGAATGATACGAAAAAAGAAGAGGGTTATACGAAAAAAGAAGAGGGTTTTATTTTGTGTGTTTGATTCTTGCAGGATTTGCCAAGAAAGGCAGCGGTGACAGAAGTGAAAAGAAATGGGGCTGGAGGTGCATTCCAGCCATTTCACAGAGAGAAAAGTGTTGGGAAGAGTAGTAATCAGGCAATCTCTAAGGCACCGCCTTCAGTGCCGGCTACTGCAACAAGTTCAATAGCGGGTGCTGTGACAGGAGGAACTGGTGGTGGAGGCAATAAAAAGGAAGACAAAGAAAAGGGAAATCAAAGAAAGCAAAGAAGATGTTGGTCACCTGAGCTGCATAGAAGGTTCTTACATTCTCTTCAACAGCTTGGTGGCTCACATGGTGAGTGAATGGTTCTTTTTTAAGGGAGATTATGGTTTTGTTGTTTTATTGTGGTATGGAATTGAATTGTGTTTTGATAAGTGGTTTCGATTTAATGCAATGTAGCTGCAACTCCAAAGCAAATAAGGGAGCTCATGAAGGTGGATGGACTTACTAATGATGAAGTTAAGAGTCATTTACAGGTTGATACCTATGATTACGCATGAACTGTTATTTATGAAATTAATCTTCAATTAGAAAAATGGCTACGGTTATCAAAATCTGTTAGGTTTACAATCTGAATCACCATAGCTTAGTTTATGATACAGGCTGTTTCCGCTTACAACATTAGAAAAAAGTTGGAGTTGGACAGAAAGCATGTCTGAATGCTAGTGGTAAAAGTGAACTTGTAATTGGGTTCATAGACGAGATTGTCTATTATTTGCGTAGGAATTCTGAATTTGGTAAAGTATAAATTTGTCCCAACAGTTTCAAGATAAGGATATCCATACACAGAATTAGAATGAAGTACGTATATGTTTAATACAAAACTTCTTTAACAATACCCCTTGGTTATGGCAGCTGTATGAAGGCCAGCCAATTTCGGTTATATTTGTATGATGTTATGTGAAATCAAACAAAGTATTGATCCTTGTTATGTTTCATTGGTTTCAGAAATACCGTTTGCATACAAGAAGACCAAGCCCTACAATCCACAATAACAGCAGTCAACAGGCACCACAATTTGTAGTTGTTGGTGGCATCTGGGTTCCACCGACTGATTATGCAGCAGTGGCTGCCACAACAACAGCAGGAGAAACTTCCACTATTTCGGCGGCCAATGGAATTTATGCACCAATAGCCGCACCACCACCCGCTGTCCCACAAAATCGACAGCATACACAATCTGAGCACTTGCAGTCAGAAGGTAGGGGCAGTCATGGTGAAAGAGGGGGTGCTCATTCTAATAATTCCCCCGCTACATCTTCCTCCACGCATACTACCACGACATCCCCAGTGTTTTGAGTATCATAGCGTGAGTGGTGTAAGTTAAAATAAAAATAAGATGAGAGTGGTGTAAAATTTTTGTAACCAAAGACTAGATCAAAGGCCTCTATATGTGACATAGACATCGTTCGGAGTTTTCTTGTGCAACTTGTTTTTCTGGATTGTATTTTTCCATGCCATTTTTTAATTTTTTTTGGCAACTCGTCAGCCCAAATTTTGAATAATGATCCGTGTACTTTACCACACTGAGGTTTCCAAAATATCGGGGACACAGACAAATAAGCCACATTTGTAATTTAGATATCAGAAGGCAATGCAACAGGCATGGAAAACAACGCAAAGGCTCAACACATGCATGTTTAAGCATTTCTCACTTCACCATACGAATTTCGGTGATTTTTACAAATAATTTTGAATGAAAAATATATTGAAATGATATTTTTGTATTTTTAGTTCTAGTTTTTACACCAACATGTTAAAATCATTAAAAACACAAAAAAAATATTAATTTAATGATTTTTCATGCAAAAAAAAAAAACAATTTAAAAATTACCATCTTCACAAAGCCAATACATAACGAAGCCAATTTTTTTACAAGTTTTCTTCGAAACGCTGAATGATTTTCTCTATCTGTACCTCTCTAAAAACAGCCAGATTCTTCCATGATAATGCTTGGTAATTAACAGGATGGTCAACTTATGTTGTGAGGACCACTTTGTTTTACGAAGAAGACAATGAGGATCTCTTTAATTAATTCCTCTCGCTACAAGTTCAAGCTTAATCGTGGAAATGAAACAATTTTCTTTCAATTTTTTCACTAATTGAAAAACGTAGGGAGGTCCTCGGCACAAGAAAAGGAATATATATTGACTTGTAAGAAGTCTTCCCTTTCAAGAAACACCAGTAATTACAAGTTGGATGCGCAATAATAATAATAATAATAATAATATCTCTGATTGTTGTGCATGCGTAAATGCCAGTTCTTCCTCCAACAGTAACAGGAAAATGCAGCACTGCCCACATTACGTAGTTTTTTCCCCTCTCTTTCATACTAGAGGGATAAAATGTGAAAAGAAGAGAATGTGATAAGCACAGTGCCATGCTTTCTGCATCATTTGCGCAAAATTTTACCTTATTATATAAAAGCAAGTGCTAAATATATACGTTCAAATATAGAACCGAAGGTAATTAATATGATAGAGATCCAACTTTTCATTGTAAAGCCGTAATTTTTTAAACAAATTTGCAGTTCAAATTGCATCCATGTCTCCAGGTCTTGTATTCGAATAACAATTTTTTTATATATAAAAAAAAACAGAAGAAAATTGAATCGATATTGAAAGGTTCCACGCAAGAGTTTTAGGTCCAAGGAGAGAGTAATCCTAACTTATCCAAAATTAGTGTCATGGAAGAATATTTTATTCTTCAACCGAAAGCAAGGGGCGCACAATGAGATAACTATTCAAGAAAAGGTTTCCACTTTCCAGCATTGCTCGAATTGGGATTGGCATGAAAACGAGAAACATAAAGGAGCGGAAAAGTGTCGTGAGATGCAAGGATTCGTGAAGCCTTACAAAAAGATCTTGCTTGCCTGCCAAGCCGGCTAGCGATGTGAATCACAGTGGTATTATTCAAACAATTCTGCAAGTTTAGTCAACCACAGTACCACTATAATATTAAACGTGTTTTTGGTTGCTTGAAGATTGATTGGAGAAAATAATATTGCATGGTGTGATTTGTGCTCTATGTGGGCATATTTTATGGGGATATATATATACTACTTGTCCTAACATATTCCACGACTAACGCAAGATCAGAAGGTAATTTTTTTTTGTAATACGTCCTTGCTTACATGATATATATAGTGATATGAACACTAATTTTAGATCCGACGGCTAAAGAATAATTTGATTTCTGGTTAGAATATGATATTGACTTATCAACGTTAATATTTCTAATGTGAAATTGTGTTTTCTCTGCCCTCGCATGAATAAATCTACGTGAGATGTGGTGTTTAAAATAAAAACTTGAAATGTGCATATTATAATTCATGATGACCTTGGTGTCCCAGTATATTCTTCGTTTGTTTAAATTATCTTCAGGCAAGGTGAAGATATTCCGATACCTAAGAATCTTACCTTGTCCAAGATTCCATGTCAATTAACAATAACAAATGTTAATTTAATAAAGAGGTTGTATTAGGTACACGCGGGACCGACCAAGCATACATTTCTTCCCAGATAGAACTTCCCTGCTGTACATTTTTGGTCATTTCCATCTCTTTATTGGTCTGTATGATCATATATATATATATATATATATATATATATATATATATAGTGTTCACTGTTTAAATCAACGGGTAGTGATATCTTATTATTTGAGCATGGATTCTGGGCATATTGTATAAAGATAGACGTGAATCCATGGGACTTGGAGTTAGAACCTGCAGAAGAATATATACAGTACATGCCGAGAAGGCGGTGGGGATGGTCTCTGGCAGAAAGCGTCTCTTCTGTGAATCTTAAGGCCAAATGACTCTTGCAGTTTCTTAAAACTAATAAAGTCATTTCTTGGTTTATGTGGCGAAGTGGAGCTATAATGGGACCTTGGAATATTCCAATGACCTAACTGAGAAATCAGAACAATGTCATTTCTTAAGCAGTCATATTCAAAGCATTTTTATCACCTGTGTCACCTCCCTCTATAAAAAACAAACAAAAAATAAAAACTCCATGCTCATACTTTTAGAACTAGCTACATGACACGCGCTGTGTTGCCGGCTATAAAATTGTTTACTAACATAAAAAGATATGTTTCTCCAGCACTAGAGTTTTAAGAGAAGTGTAAAAAACCTAAGATTCGAATAATTGAAAGAAATTGTAGGTGCTGTTAGAGCAGTTACTACGAAAACAAACCATGAAATAAATATAATTAATTTAATTTAATTTTAAAATATTTTTTTAAAAAAAACTAAATTTAATAAAGAAAAAAACAAGATAATGTAGGAGAATGAAACCAAAAAAAAAACAAGCAAACTCGGTGAAGCTCTTAAACTCATGTTAGTCTCTCAAACTTGTCAGTTATTACATTTTATAATCAAGCTCAGTAGAAAAGTTCAACACCCAATTAATTTATCGTTGAATGATAAAATCAATTTATTTATTTATTTAAAAAATAATTTTTTCTTTTTTATAAATAAATTTAACAAAGAGAGAAATAAAACTCGATATTAAAAATTTCATAAAAAGCAAAACAAACACTAGAGAATGAAACTAAAAAACTGAGCTTCAATAAAACGAAAAAAAAAAAAGGCAAGACTAGGACTAGCCTCTTAAATCCTCGATTCCATTAAAATATAGATAAAAACTCAATTAAAAAAACCTAACACTTAACTAATTTAATGTTAAAGGATAAAATTATAAAATAAAAATAAATCTAAAAAAAATCAAGGTAAAAAAAACAAAAAACTAAGAATAAAATTTGTTAGGATAAAATTCACAATGATAAAATTGTAAAAAAAAAAATAATTTTAAAAATTATCATAAATAAAATAAAGATGGACATAAAATCTTATAAGTGAAAATATATTCAATTACCGTCATGACCTGAAAGCGCCACATGCTATCTGAAACCTACAACAATCTTATAAGTGAAAAATCTTTTTTTAGTTTTTTTTTCTAGCAAATGATGCTGTTGCCCTAAAAAAACTAGAGAAATACAAATTATAAAAACTAAAATACCCCTAAAACCTAGGTGCCCGTTCTCTTTTGCAACCAATACTAAATCAATAATTATATTAGACTTCAAAAAATAAAAAAAAGGACGAACTTGATCTAATTAACTCGGTAATAACTAATAAGTCATGTGATAATAACAATAATACCCCTCCAACTAGGGCATGGATTTCTATAATAAGTGGCAAAATAGTAAAAATATTGTTCAGATCCACAATATCTAGTTTTTTGGTGTACAATGTTTTACTCATTACTCATAGATTTTTTTTTAATGTTTTAAGTAAAGTAAATTATAGTTTGTCCGTGTGCTTTTCATTGTTTTATAATTTAAGTTTTATGATTTTGAAACTGTTAATTTTACGGGGTTCTCAACGCCCTGCGCTGTGATGAGTGGTGATTTTATTTTATTTTATTTTTTCGCAAGAGCCAAATAAAATGGCAGGTGCTCACTATTAACAAATGAAGCAAAGCCATCGCATCAACATGCATTAATGGAACATAGTTGGCGTGTATTTGAATATTTATAAATACTTGTGTATCATTCTCGAAGCTTCATGGCTAAAGATGGCTCTGCTTTATACTTTGATTAAGGCTGGTCGCTTGGATATTGTTTTCTTTTTGTCATCCGAGGGACCCGATAATTCCTGACTGCGTAGCATAACATGGAACAGGTCACATTCTCATCTCCAATGCTTTTTTCGATCTTGGAATTGGACCCGAGACTTCTTTTAATGGAAATCTGGAAAATTCAAAGCGCTAGAAAACGTCTCAAATCTTAATGAAAAGGCTTCCTACTTTTAATACAAGATGCATGCGCTTGTGCTTATGGGCATTCCCGTTGACACCTTTTGTCGGTCCATTGGCCTTTCCGTGTGAGCACCTTTTGTCGGTCCATTGGCCTTTCCGTGTGAGCCTAAGGACGGACTGTGTATGAAAAAAAATTAATAAATAGATCTGAAACCAGAAAGAAAAACGAACAAGGAGGCCTGCAATTTGTTTAATCCCCCTGCTTTCCCGCATTTATCACAGCATTTGATCCCCTAAGAACGAAAATAGCACAAAATAAACCATTAACTAATATGCCTCTCTCTATTTTTTAACAGGTTGCGGGTCTAGTTATCAGATACTCATGAACAGCTGTGCCATCTATAATGGTTTCCATCATGAACAGCTGTGCACAACAGTAGGTATTTTATTACATCTCTTCATGCCATTGAAAAAATACTTATGTTTTGATGAATGACAAGACAGCACAATTTCAGAGAAAGTACAAAAGCATATCAAAGTCTTTCCAGTTGAAACACACCAGTGATCCGAACGTACGAACAGTACGAACTGGGAAGAAAAAACCCAGTTTCCGTATGATATAATCACAGCTGTTTCTATACCTTCTTAGGTTGGCAGTATTGCGATATTGTACATTAATCTGGCATGTTCTTAGAATGAATACATTGCACAAGTCATTCTCTTCATCTTTACAAACAATATTCAGGATTCTGAAACAAGTACGCAATACACAACAAAGAAACCAAGAATCGATTTACTAAACATTCCCCGCGTGAATTTTAAAAATTTCAAGGTGCTAAAATTTTGTGTATTAAAGATAAGGAATTTTATGTTGCCTTCTTTTTTCTTCAAATTAAAAACAAGAAAAAAAAATATTTTATCAATTTTTTCGTTTTCTAATAGAACTTGACTCGAGTAAATTGGTTGAACAGATTTTCATTTTCCATTTTCTTCCTTCGCGGCCTTGCCTAATATGAAATGGTACCAGCTTATGGGCAGAGAACTGATGACAATCAACTTTTTCAAGCATAATTAGGCTGTCTTTGATAAACCAAGAAATGGATTCAAGAAGAGGCCCCTTAACTTCCAGAACTCAATGGGAAACAAGTTTACACGTATAAAATAACATTTTTTTATATCACATTCTTTACAATAGATTTTACACGTATAGTTCATCCCTCTCTCCTTTTGTTGTTGTTTTCAAATTCTTTCTCTGTGTCGTGCAAGAATTTCAATTTAGGAGCGCTAACTACAGTAATTCCCATATCGTGTTTGCAGTATCCAAATTTATGTACCCCCATCCTGATTTTATTTCAATGGAAACTGACGAGGTTAGATAAAAGAAAGCAAACCTTGAATGATTGTGGCAAGAAACCCTTTGCTATCGAGGTCTCCATTTTTCATTGGTGCAATGAACCTAGAAAATAAAGACAAGAAGTTGATAAAAAAATGTTATCAGAAAGCATATAAATGAAGCAGCAAAAATCAAGGAACAGGTTGAATACTTGGCCTGCACCAACTTTGCAAGCTGAACTGCATCTTCTAGTCCTTAAACCAAAGTAAATTTTGGCAGAAGCTGTTTTATGACGAGTGTGATAACAATGTTGGCACGTTCCTTCTCAAGAAAATCCTTGTCGTATACACAGTGAGGCTCATAGTAGAGTGTTAATTGACCTTGTGGAGAATTATGAGGTATCTGAGTGCATAGCATACAAAACACCAGAATGTTAGTAAATACTAAAATAGATACTAAACCAGGGGCAATGCAAGTAATTAGTAGTTCTCTTCAAGCACGAAAACCTCTAACCCCTTCTCATGATGCTGCCAAGGAGGACCTAAAACTGGCCCTGCAGGAGCTTTAACTCCGACTTTAGAACCATTTTTAGCTTTAATTTCAAAACTCTGACCAGGTTCTAGATATGTGACCTGAAAGATCTGAGGTTTGTTTGTGTTTGAATGTGGAGATGCCTTAAATCATCATCACTAAGAAAAGACAGCTTATATTGTATCATAGCATTGCATGTCCGGTTGCAAAGCTTCAAACTGGTTTAAAAGTAACAGTGCATAGCTTGGTCATAACAATGTCAAGAAGAAGGTTCAGAGTAGAGAGAACACATGCACTGGCAAGACTTAGAAGCCTGAACACCATCCTGTTTATGCGACATAACCATAGTTTTCTAATCTGAAAATGGAACCATAAGCCATGCTCTGCTAATCTGACAATAGAAAAGACTCCAATCAGGAAAAGCTACTCTATGCTTTTGGCAAGTGTTTAGGCTGCCTCAATTGACAAGCATCCATATATGCAGGAATGCACGTACGCATGAAGGCACTCTTAGCAAGCAGGCATGCGATACACAAAGACGTGCACACAAAGAGAAACAACCTGGAATTTATTTTCACTGAAAGAGCGAAGAGTAACTTTCCAATTCTCTAGCTTGTCTTCTTGCACGGTCAATTTTTAAAGCACTAGAAATAAGACATTCTTCTTACAAGCAAAGAAAAATCATACTTTCTTCCATGAGAATGGCATAATGATGTAATGCTTTGAAAGGGCATAAAGATTTCATAGAAGACCCCCTATTGAGAGGGGAAAAACGTCACTTAAAACAGATATCAGTTAAGTCCATGTAGATGCTTTGCAAGCCTCTGTGCTGATCTCTTTCTCTCTCTTGATCATACAGTAGATAATGTTCATGTCCTATTTGAATAAATTGCAGGCACTCAAGAAATAAGCTTGTACAATAGATACAGCCAGAAATGAGGGATAAAATTTGCATTCGAGAAAAACTTACTTACTAAAAAGGGATGCGGCAAAGGCTTAGCATTTGGATGATCGAGAAAGTGTCTTTAAGTGGCAATGATCATCTAGGCTTTGAGAGATCTATAGGCAATCCACTTCAGGAAGATCACTAAGCTACATTAACATTGTAACCAATTTTCACCGATCACAATCATTCCCACAATGAATTACAGAGGAAAACAATTGTAAAATGCCATCCCACATAAATCTTAATGGATAATGGACTCCAAAATTGACTGTGTATACTGCCATAACCAAAAGGCAAACTGCACGAGGTCAAAATTAAGCAGGCAATGAGCACTTAACATAATAATTCAAAGATTAGGAGTAGTACCTGGAAGTTCGTAAGGACCTCCTTGGCAGCATCATAAAGCCCGGGGATTCCAAAATCCACGTTACCCACCAGGAAGAGGTCGACCTAAACATTAGCCTCGCCCACCTCTCATAAACAACTATTCCCCTAAAATTGAAAGAAAGAGATGGATAATATTGTTAACAAGAATAAAACTGGAAAAAAAAAAATCAATCATGCTGAAGGTAAGGGGTTCCCAGATGAAGGAGACGGAAAATGTCACCTCCAAGTAAGTGAGCATGAACACATCAGTGGCAGTGGCAGCAGAAGTGGACCCAACTGTGCTCTCTTCTTCAGAGACGGAGTAAATTGAATGATCTTCTCAGGACGGGTGGGTGAGAATAGCTTAAATGGAGAGAAGGAAGGTTAAGGCAGAGTAACGAGTGTTGTTTAGATTAGTGGAGTTTTTTTTTTTCCCCTCCGCTTGGCTGTTTCTTCCCGCGAATTCTTCCATTAAATTTACTTTCTTCCGTGAATGGCTAACGAGTCTTCTCAATCGCATGGGTTTGTTTCTGCCACGTGGCTAGCAATCACTCATCATTTTTTAACAGGTGCTTGTTTGCCATTGTTACGTTTTTAAAGTATAGTTATCTTCTTTCTTTAAAAAAAAAATAATAAATTGTGTCTGATTAATGTCGTTTTGCTTTGAAATAAAAAATGTGTTGCTTTAAAGGATATTGTTATGCTTTAAAAAAATGCCAATTTGTTTTTTGAATTTTTTTAATTACACATATCAAAGATACTACTAGTGTTTTAGGTAATTATATTTCAATGTTTTTGTTATACCATTGATTTTATTAAAATGATGTCTTTATATACATTATCATTTTATTTAACTTTTATTTTGTTTTTTTTGAAATTAAGAGTCACTTTTATAAAAAAAAATATTTATTTAAAATTACCATATGATTTATTTTTTCCTTTTCATTTAAAAGAAGAGAGAGAGAGAGAGAGAGAGAGTTTAAAATTACTCGAAACCTAGATTTTATAGGAAGGGCAGATAATTCGGTTCAAAGCCCTAGCTCCTCCCAGATATATTGGATTTTAAATATTAGTTTATTCATTTACAGATTTACTTATTAGTTTTTTCGTTTTCGAAGATAAGGCCATCAATGATTTACTGCACGGATCAACACCCAAACAATTGTCAAGGCAGGGGAAACTCGTTTAAGACACTCAGACCACGATGCATACAAGCACCAAGTTCCTTGATCCAAGAAAATTGCCGCTACGTTTTCAAATAAGGAAAATGTGGTGAGAAAGAATGGCTGTGAGCAACTCAAGCCCAAGAAGGCTCGCCACCAGACAAATGGGTATGGCAACCATCCCTTCGATGGAACCAAAGATGATCTGGTTTCCAGATGAAAGAAATACCACATGAACAGACTAGTGGCGAAGGGCTAACCTGAGCTCGAATGTTTTTACAGACGAGCCATTGCGAGCTGCTGTTCTTTATTGACTTTTTTTTTTTGCTTGCATTACTCGGAATCTCACATACTACTCCGAAGATAAAACCAACAGCGGCCCCTGATTGTTCCATAAAGACGCGGACACAGCTTTGCACCTCACAACGCAAAATCAAGCAATAACACAGCTTTTGATTTCTGAACCCACGGATAAAATGGAAATAAAGGTCATGCACACTTGCACAATTCTAATCTAAGAGAGAAAGAACAGCCCAGTGACAATCTTATAACCAATAATAAACACTACAAAAACACCTTTGTTCAAACAACTCAACCACCTTTGGCATTGAGCCCCCATACCAAACAAAACAAAAAAAAACACCCCTCTCGCCTTAATACTCATTAAAAAGGTGAGGACGTCAAGAAGTTTGTTTACCTTTGCATCCACAAAAAAGAAGACCAGTCTTAGAGGTACTATACAATGACTCTCTGCACATTAACTACAATTTGAAAGCAAGTTCTCTCTCCCATTTTTTAGGCTTAAAGGGCACAATCTCCACAATTTTGGTACCTTGGGGTGATGGCAGCTCATCCCCATGAGGAATCTTTTCATGCCAAACAAACTCGTTCTCATGTTCGAATTTCCTTAGTGTATTTGCAACAATTTCAATTTCATTCTTAAAAACAGCTTTCCATGAATCCTCCCCTGGCGTTTTCTTTTTTGAACTGATCAGTGCATCACAAAGAACTCCAACAGAAACACCAACTTGGCCATCGTTCCTCAAACCTTCTGCGAGGTGTTTTTTACTTCGTAACTCATGTAGTGCTTTGCAAGATGATGTAAATTCCTAAACAAAACATAGAAAGCATCCATTAACATTTAGCAAATAGCAAATCCATGTAACAGGAGTATACCCCTTAAGAGGATTTTCAGTTAACTTTGGCTATTTTGTCTCCTTCCTCCAGCCACTTGCCAATATTTCTGTGCGAGCTAGTTATTTTTTTGATGAAAAAGAGACCATATAGGACTAAAAAGGTTTATGGTTTCCACCAAGATGCATATGTATACTCATCGAACAATGCAAACAATCTTGACACTACCATGCACTACATACATACCAAAAACCGTGATGAAATAGTCTTGCCTTCTCCAGTCCCTGAGTGTATAACACTTGTGGCTTCACTGAGCAATTCCACAACACCATAGTGCAGCTTTGCCAGAACACCGAAACCAGTATTACCTTTTTCCTCCGCCCTCCTTGTATACACCGCCTATCAGATTGTCATACAATCAGTTATCAATATGCAAACTTTTATCGACTGATGAAATTAATTATAAAGAAAAAATCCACGAATAGATGACAAGTAAAGTGCAAACCAATGGATTGGTGGGATCAATGGGCCACACTTGAATCCCATGATCTGATGCTCAAGATTTCTTGTAGCCTATTCTCATGTTATTCGTGTGAAATGACCTCTAAAAAAAAGAGCTAACCTGGGCCTCAGCCAAACAAATGAAACTCATAGCAGCAGACAAAGCCGAGGAAGCTTCTGAAGGTCTTTCTGCAGATATTGGTGACTGTAAAGATGGAATAACCTCATGAGCCAGGTAATGAAAAACTCCAGCAGCTTCTCTGAAAATGAAGGCTGATTGCTTCAAATCTACAACAATAAAAAAGGAAGTGAATAGAATATCAATCAACAGAGTCATGCAGATGTGATAAGTAGTGGTCAGCAATACCCACCTGTTGACAGAAACTCCGAAGCCCTCTCCCGTAGTGTCGCTCCATAGAGGAAATGGATCATAACAAGCTCAAATCGCAAATTATCGATTTGAAAAAACTTTGGACCTCTAAGGTCAAAGAAAGATGACGAGCTAGAAGCACTACTCCATCGTATCTTGAGTTGTGAAGTCCACTGAACCATCTGGCTGTTGCTGCTAATCAAATCAGCATGAGAAATGAAATTTTCCAGTAATGGTAAATAGTGTTCCAGTCTGAGACGTTCCTGAGATATTTTCAACAAGTTATCAACTCAGAATAATATGTGAAATGCTACAGAGACTACGACAACTGTAAAATACATGCAAATTGAATCATTTAATTCTATTACAACTAAATTTTTACTGGATCATATAACATCACACGGATTCCATGTTAGGAAATAGCCATTATTGTGGCAAATAACTTTCACTTTGTACAAGTGAAACAACTCATCAACCACTTGGTACAAAGTGGAAGCACATATAGTGGCATAATTGGTGCCATGATTTGTGGATCTTGTCTTACCATTGATGCCTATAAAAGAGGCATAATTTTAGAGAGCAAAGTGAGAGAGTGTAGAGAGTGAAGTGAAGAGAAGAAGAGAGAAAGAGGAGCTGCTGCAATGCGCAGCAGTGTGTGAGAGCTGGGAGTAGAGTTTGAGTGAAGTGATCCTCCTCCTCCATGTATTTGTACTATATCCTTTCTCTATCTCTAATAATATGAACCTCTCCCGTGGATGTAGGCGATTTGCCGAACCACGTTAAATATTGTGTCTCAGTGTGTTTAGCTTCCAATAAGCAACGATCAGAACACCACTGGTCCGCGGTCCGTGCATAGGGGAGCCGGAATCCCCAACATTCAAAACCAAACTGACAAATTCAGGATCTCCAATATGGCTCTTAACTACAATATCACTAGGAGATATTAAGATTACTTTTATGCTTGAGTTCATTCATCGAAGACACGGGGAACACAACAGTCATCACTTTGAAGAAAGTTTGGCAATTAGACAACACACAAAAGGAAGGGCTAGTTTCACAGAATACAAAAGATAAAAACTTCCATTTTGCTTAGCCAGACTCTCATTCAGAAATTAATAGATTACCTGCTCGCAACGAGAAGTCAGTCCACCGGATATTTCTCTAGCAATAGCCTCGGTGATGTAACTAGTCTGATTAATAGACTCCTCAATTACCCTGCGCTTGGAGCTTAACTCTTTCAGATGCTCTAGTGTGGCAGAATCACGTGCAGCGATTACATCTTCAAAAACAATCTGTTTCCATTGCCAACACATTTTAAAAAACAGATTATAACTTAAACCCGCATTTTTGTGCAGCCATTATATATCGCAATGGCTAGAAACCTAGAAATATAGAAGCAAAATATAGCATAAAACAAATGCAAATACATCTACAAAAATTTATTCCATGCTAAAATCATTTCCAGGGAACCCTTTTCATTTCTTGAAGCAGCATCATCAGTATCAAAGCAAGTTGATTTTTCCTGAAATCAATGAAATTCAATTTTGATAAAATCTAAAATGTCCGGTTATTTAATTCAAGTCCCTTTCCAGTCTAGTTGCATTTCACTCCCTAAGCATCAAACTAGCATTTCAGTTTTCTACCCCAGTCAAGCCACGAAATAAGGAAAACCACCCTAACATGAAGTCATCGAGAACCAATAAGTGGCATCACCAGTGATTCACATGATGAAAATTGAAAAAGAGGAAACCCATTTACTTATTCCAACCAAGAAGCAAACCAAAACTAAATCCCAGTAAAAACCCACGTGATATAATAAGGAAACAAAAAGGATCAATCAAGAGAGAGAAAGAGAGTACCTTTTTGGTTTTAAGCTTGGCCAGGTCTCGATATTGAAGCATCATCTTTGCAAGCACTCAAGAAAACAAAACCGAGATAAGGAAAAACAAAAGGCTAGAAACAAGACACAAATACTTAAAAATTATCTTTCTTGTGCGTTACCCAAAAAACCAGCTTGGGATTTAACAGCTATGCTATGACAGGCATTGCTGTAGCATCTTCTCTATATAGAAAAGAGCATGATGTACTTATAACTGAAGAGTCGTTGTCAAGGAAGGCGTTGTTATTATTATTGATATTTGTTTTCTTCCCTATTAAGATTACAAGAAATATCTGGGAAGAAATCTGGTGAGTCTGCCCCCAAGTCTCCCGCGGAATTGTAGTTGTAAAGTCTTCGGCTCTTATTAATAACAACTACCTTGTTTTTTTTTTAATATAATTATTATTGTTATTAACATATAAAATCCTCGGGTTATACCAATTCTCTACCGTTAGGATCTTATTATTATTCACATTGCATTATTTTATTATGTTTTTTCCTGACAAGATCCTGATGATGGCGTGGAAACATTAATCTAATAATCCAATTCCTTAGACTTTTTTTTTTTTTTTTTAACAATATCAATATCTTTAAACAGTTTTTTTTACACCAAAACCATTTGCTTGGAAATTAAGCAGGCCAGACACATCGAAACCAGACTAATTTATCAACTGGGCTAATTTCTTTAAGATAAAATGACTTAATCTGTCCTTGTAGGGAGAAGCAAGTTGCAAATCTATCCTTAAATTTTTTAATTGTATCAGTTTGGTCTACAAGTAAAGGATATTTTTTCAATTCGTCTTTCCAATTAAGGACACCGTAGATGTAATTATACATGCGATAGATTTATTGAATACAATTTTTAAAAAACAAAGACATGAAAGCTGCTTATATCATTGAGAGTAATGGTTAGCATCAAAACACTTCGCGTGCAAAATATACGACTTT
>Ga0325403_1002002_pt1 | contig 17698 bp, 8 predicted proteins | sample PopdelMetagenome_19_FD_205665 | JGI IMG/M metagenome (GOLD analysis project Ga0325403, IMG submission 205665) | Populus deltoides microbial communities from Bellville, Georgia, United States - Xylem-PdKOR-R4 | ecosystem: Host-associated > Plants > Phyllosphere > Stem > Wood/Secondary xylem...
CGGATGCTGTGCTGGATTCAAGAAACTGAAAAGAGCCACGTGTTTAACTTGGGGATAGCAAAATGTGGATATCATTATTACCTAGCTGATGGCATCCTAATAACTTGAACTGGTATGTGTACGTTGGGTTTCTTATCTAACTAATTAGGTGGTGAATGAGATTGTGTCATGATTGTTTTTTTAAAGTGTTTTTATATAGAAATATATTAAAATAATATATATATATATATAAAATTTATTTTTGACATTATCATATTAAAACAATTTAAAAATATATGAAAAAATCAATTTGAAACAAAAATTTTTTTTTTTCAAAATTTTCCCAAACTCCGATTGAAATGCCCCTCCAAACACCTCCTAGATATCTTTACTTGCTTCTTGTTCCCTGATTGTTGATGTCGGGTGGTAATCTTTCAAAACTTCTTGTAGGTGGAAGCTTGATGGTGCAAATATGTGGATCATCATCATCTTCTAGTGTATCTGGCAAAGATGAAGTGAGAAGTGAGAAGGTGGATCACGTCCTGGTTTCGGATAAGCAAAATGATTTCTCTACCTCACCGGTTAGGGTCATTTCCAAAAAAGATGTTCCTAAAATATTAAAAAAGTAAGACACATCGGTACCACCCTTTCCCCTCAAATTTTATATCATCTTATATAGTTGTATAGCACCGAAGTCCTAATTTTGAATAGCTGCCGGAGGCCTGAGCTGGTGACCCCCGAAGCAAGACTCTTGACTGTCTGACATGTATATATGTGCATATAAATACATATTTATACAAGGAATGGAAAACAGAAAAAACAACTACATGATACTTGCTTTCTTGTTATCTCTCATTTCGTAATTTAAGCATTTCTTCTATGTTCTCGTGATACATATTTGTTCTTGCTAGAATAAAGGAAACTCCTTTTTTTCTCTGTCCTCTCTCTGAAAAGAAACTCCTGTTTTAGAGTGATATACTAGTTTTTAATGTCCTACATATAATATATTTTTAAATTAATTTTAATTCGGTAATTTCCCTAGAATCAGATTTTTTAAGCGGTTTTACCATGTGGAATATATCTTGCTTTTGCTGGCAAAGCATTAACAAATATTTCTTAACCTAATTTCATGTGTGAAATAAAAGTTATTAAATATATTTTTTTTCTTGTGCCTGTTAATACACTTTTTTTGGTGGCTTCATTACTCAGTGTATTATTTATCCAGGATTTCTTTTGGCATGCCAGAGTTTATTTTTGCTTGCAAACAAAAATGAATTAATTTTGGCAATTCTTTCACCTTGTCAATCACAAGTCGGAATCTTCATTTGCCCCTTGAAAAAATCTCACACTGCCTCCTCTAAATTATTTGACGTCCCGTCGTTAAGATAAGGTCTTAGAAACGAATGGAGGCCTCATAATTACAAAGTCAAGGCCTAGTAATTACGAGGTCCTCTTTTTCATTGCCATCCCTGAACCAATCATATCATTCAATAGCATACCCAAGTGGTTGAGGGTTTTATTCTCTGAATCCTCTTGAATTTTGCATACATTGACCCATATATTTACAAATAGATTGTAAATTTCCGTGTGTGTGTGTAACTACGTAAATATGTGTTGTTGAAGATGATGATCTCACAATAACATTCAATTTTGCAAAAATATGAATTTTGTTGAAGATAATGCATTCCAATTCCAAGATCATCACAATTATTTTCGTGTATTACCCACACAAAATCAACGAAAGTGACAGGCACGCAATATATGTCTTGTAATCTACGACCTCCATTGTTATTTCACAAATCAAACAGTTACAGGACGCCTGCAAGCCAGCTGTACGCAGAAACTGAGTGGCTGGTACACGAAGACAAGCCAGCCAAATACTCTTTTACCCCCTAAATGGACAGAAATTATAATGGTTACCTAAGGGCTTTGTTGACTTTTTATAAATTTCTTAACAATAAAAGTACTTCTTTGTCCCCGAAATCAAAAATTTATATTTTCTTTTCATTTTTTTATTCATAAATATGTTAACACGTTTTTCAAACACGCAAGCAATTGGGTGACGTCCGAGCTGTTTAGGGTACATGTGACACCATCCGGTGATCAAATTTAGTCATTCGTCATCTCACTAGATGCACAACCATCTCTTTTTTTATATGGTGTGGCATGTGTAGGCGTGTGATGGTTGGATTATCGACGGTGGTTGTTTGTTTTGTTTTTCCTCTCTTTCTTTCCCTTTCTCTCCTTCTTCTGATAATTAAAGTTTATCATTGTTCTTTTTATTATTTAATTTTTAATTTTAGTAATTATTTTTTTAATTTTTAATTTTATTTTTATTCTTTTTATAAAATTTTTTTTCTTCAATTTAGTTATTCAATTATAATTTGTCACGTGTTTTGTTGAAGTTACAATGGATATAGGAGGAGTGGATGAAGTGGTGGTCAAGTGTGTGTTCGGCTGCTTCTTCTTTTTAATTTATTTTCCATTTAAAATATTTTTAATTTCTTCTTATGCGTGTTTCTATATACATACTTCTCTCTCTCTCTCTCTCTCTCTCTCTATATATATATATATATATATAAAATTTATGCCCTTACATCTCTCTCAGCAGATAGGGAGATCAAATAAATTTCTAATTATTATTAGTTATTTAAAATATCATTTATTTTGTGGACAAGCTTATACGATGCCATACCTGCACATATAATTTCACAATAAATTTCTAATTATTATTAATTATTTAAACTTCTCAATTGTTTCCCCTGTCGTCTTCAAGCTGCATGGATGGACCCATAAGCACGCATCAGCAAGGCTTATCAAGAAATTTCAACAAAAAAACATAATGTGCTTGTTCCTCCTAACTGACCTCTCACTGAACTTCAATTTCATGTTATATAAGCTGTACTATTTTTTATGTATAAATAAAATTCAAAATCAAGAATTTTTAATAAGAATTGAAATATTAATACCAATTTAGCTACTACCTATTGACATATTATACTAGTTTTTCAAAAAACCATTAATCATGGCTTGAGCTACAGCCTATTGACATGTCTCTGTTGTGTCAATTTAGTGTTGGGCTGCATTCTTGCCAGGACAAGCACATTACAGTGGATTTTTGCATCGGCGGAGATCATGTTACCAAGAAGAGTTTGCAAGTGGAGCGCATATCTTTTGTTATGGACATGGGAGCGATTTCAACCATAAAATGAGTGGCTGAAAAAGATGAATTGAATTTAACGGTCCCCTGCGGACCATTTTGTTGGGGGTACTGCATCTGCGATCAAGTTATTAAATTTTAGGTTTTGAAATATTATTATTTATATTATAAATATTTTTATTTTTATTATAATTAGAAGTATTAATATTAAAAAAAAATTTCAACCAGATTAATATTAAAAAAATAAAATTGATAAAGATAATTTTAAAAAAAATCATTAAAAAAACAAAAAGAACCTATATGAAAAAATACTGTAGCAATGCACAGTGTTTTAAAGAAAAAAATTACAAAGCTAAATTCTCAACTAACTCAATATTAAAAAAAATCAACAAAGATAATTTAAAAAAAATCATAAAAATAAAAAAAACCCATATGGAGAAACACTGTAGCAATCCACAGTTTTTTATGAGAAAAACTACAGTGTTTTACCAATATGATTTTGTTTTTTATTACATCATTTTTCTTTTCTGTTAATAAAAAGAAAAAAATTACAAAGTTAAATTCTGAATCAACTCAATATTAAAAAAATAAAATCGACAAAGATAATTGTGAAAAAAATCATAAAAAAACAAAAAAAAACTCATGTGGGGAAATAATATAGCAATCCACAGTGCTTTTTAAGGAAAGCCACAGTGCTTTCCCCCACGTGATTTAGCCTTACTTGTAATTGTAATATTAAAAAAATAAAATTGACAAATACAATTTTAGAAAAAATATAACAAAAACAAATCATGTGAGGAAACATTGTAGTAACCAACAGTGTTTTGTGAGGAAATCTACAGTGCTTTCCTAATAAAATCAACAAAGATAATTTTGAAAAAAATCATAACAAAAAAATTAAAAAAAAACCATGCAAGGAAACACTATAGCAATCTATAGTGTTTTGTGAGGAAAGGTACAATGCTTTCCCTGAATGATTTAGCTTTACTTGTAAAAAAATAAAATTACAAAACTAAATTCTCAACCAGCTCAATATTAAAAAAATAAAATCAAGAAAGAAAATTTTAAAAAAAATCATAACAAAAAAAATCATGTGGGGAAACACTATATTAATCCACAGTGTTTTGTGAGGAAAGCTACAGTGCTTTCCCCACATCGTTTAGCTATACTAGCATATTGGCCTGCATTCCGCAGTGGATCAATAACAATCTATTTTTCAAATATAAAAAAAAATAAAGAATATAGAGAATCTTTTAAGTGTCTTGAGTCTGGTGGCCAAGCCACACCTAAAAGCATTGGGTCTGACATTTTGGGTCTGGCAGCTGAACCCAAAGTTATTGGGTCCTGCTGGGCAGTGAGACCCAACTCTGATAGGTCTAGCCGGGACCAAATGGAAAGATATTAAGTTCTGCTGAGCAGCCGGACTCAAAGCTTTAAGGTCCTAGTAAGGACAGGACCTAATGCTTATGGGTGATGCTGGGGGTAGAACTCAATGCTGATGGGCCCAGGTGCCAGCAGAAACCATCATTGTTAGGTCCTGCTAGGAAGTCGAACCCAAAATTATTGGTCCTACTAGGCAACTAGTAGTACTAAACACATAATTTATTTATGTATGGTTTTGAATTTTATATATATATATATAATTCAAAACCATTGAATAAAAAAATCTAAAAAAAATCAAACATTAATAAAAATTTATAATATTATCCGGACCAATATCTTCTTAATATTATCCAAAATAATATTATATTATAATATTTATAAATTATTTTGTAATGGATTTGATTGTTCAAAAATTCTCTAATATAATACAAATATATAAAGTATATTATATGACCAAAAAATTTATTTAGAGCTCCATCAACATTAATATGATAATATTAGAATTATAATAGTTTCTGAATATTTTTATTTTAAAGAGTTCATTGCGATTATATGTAGGACATGTATCAAGAATATGCACATATAATTTTTTTATGACACTATTAAACAGTTTTATAAATATTAATAAAGTCTTTTAAAATATATAAATCATTTAGCCTAATATAAATCAATCAAAGATAACACACTACAATTATCAAGATTTTTTTTAAATAATATTACTAAATGAATTCCCCTTTTATGTCCATTAAAGATAACATAATTTTTCTATAGGTGGGACAACATTTGTTTTTCTTATTTTCTTATTTTTTTTTATTGAAATAGATTATGCATATACTTCATTCGCCAACATTGTTAATATGCTAGCATTTTTGAAACACAAAAACAAACATGCTTTAATAAAAAAATTCAATGTTATCTCAAATGAAAAATAATTATCATCACCCAACTTTTATACAATATAAAAGGAGTCTCATCAATTTATTCTCTTTACGGTATGAAAAAAAATTACATAAGAGAAAAAGAAAAAAATTCAAGAGGAAAAAAAATAAAAATATTAATTTGAATTAAAAAAATATAAAATATTTAAATATTTTAAAAATCATTTTTAAAACGCAAAAACAAATATGTTCTAACAATGAAATTCAACCCAACCTGAAATGAAAAAAATTATCATACCAAAAAATTATTATCATCCAACTTTTATACAATATAAAAAAACTCATATCAATTTATTTTCTCTTTACCATATGAAGAAAAAATTAAATAAAAAAATTAAAGTATTGGGTCATGCTGGGGGTCCGGACCCAAGAGCTTCGAGTTTGGCTCTAACACCAGACGCAACAATAATATTTATCAAATAAATAATAATATTTAACTCATTTTTCTAATTTCTTATATTTTTTTAATATTTTAAAAGGAATTTTGGTTTTTCTTCAATAGTAATAATAGTATTTTTTATAATTTATCAAAGATAACAACAACAACAACAATAATTTTTAATTTTACCCTTCAAATCAAATCTAAAGTTGTTTTTGAATATTGATAATAATTTTTTTTCTAAATTTATTAATTATTTTATAAATAATATCAATTATAAAAAAATAATATTTAGAATACAAATAATAATATTTTTAATATTAACACTATTATTATAATAAAAATAATAATATTTATAATAAAAATAATAATATTTGGAAATCTAAGACTCAAGAATCTTGGGTGCTGACCTAGTACCCAGGTGAAATGGATCCTGGCGCTGGACCCAAATTTACTTTAAATTAAGAATTTTTTTTCCTCTTGAATTTTGTTTTCAAAATAAAAATATTTAGAAAAATTATAATTTTAATATTGTCATATTAAAAGTTGATAGAGCTGTAAATAAATGTTTTATTCACGTACTATAGTTGATGTACGTAGCTAGATAGAATTAAATATAGAAAACGATAAATAGTGGGCTTCATCATTTACTAGTCTAGATGTATAATTATCCCACGTCTTTATAAGGACAAGATCCCAAAGCATTTTCCCGACACCTGCTATAATTGATTTTGATATCTCAAAGCGTACACTGTTTATAGTTTGATTACCTGCGCAACAAAATGACACTCTTTGGTAAGATGGAGGCTGAAGTAGAGATCAAAGTTTCTGCTGAAACATTTCATGATATCTTCAGCTGCAGACCACACCACATTTCCAATATGAGCCCTGCCAAGATACAGAATGTTGATCTCCATGAAGGTGAATGGGGGAAGCCGGGCACTGTAATCTGCTGGAGTTATGTACATGGTAAGGCTGTGTCGTCATATATAGATCATCCCTGACCAAAAAAAATATTAAGGATTGCACTGCTCATGCTCCTTAATCATGTGTGTGTGTGTGTGTGTGTCTTCATGGTTTTGATCATATATATATATTAACCATAAGTTAATTACATCACAATTAGTCTACAATCAGCTATGATCTATAGCTGTGCTTTATGAGAAGAGAACCGATTTCTGTCTTCATCTAGGGTACATCCATTGTTGGAGAAATTTTATGACTTTCAGGTTAATTGATGAAAGGTTAACCTCAAAAACATTTTCAGAAACAAATTATTATTAAGAGCTAGCAGCATGACATATCAAGGCAGTGATTCATGACGTACTGACATTTAATTTAATTTTTATGCAAAAAACATTAATAGATGGGGTTGCTAAGACTGCGAAGGAGGTTATTGAAGCTATAGACGATGAGAAGCTGTCAACCACCTTCAAAGTGATTGAAGGAGACATGATCACCACGGAGTACAAGAATTTCATAGCTGTAGTTCAGGCTACTCCCAAGGGAGAGGGCAGCTGCTTGGCTCACTTCACTTTTGAATACGAGAAGCTAAATGAGAACGTTCCAGATCCTCAAACATTGCTTGAGTTTTGGATCCATTGCCTCAAAGACATTGAGGATCATCACCTTACCCAGCTACCAACAGCACAGGCATGAATGATCGGTTAGTCTCATATGCGTGCATGCTGCTGCTGCTGCTGTCTTGAATTGAAAATGACTACTGGCATGACTGAATAATAAGAAGCGGTGTGCTGGGGACAGGCGCCTGTTCTCCTATGTCAATGTATTTTAATTTATCAATAAACTTGTGTGGGATCTACTGAAACTCTGCCTTGCTGTGTGATATGATGTTCAAAGGGCTTTGTGTGAAGTTAATGCATGCTTTGATGTGTGATTCAAGATGTTGAAAGTCTCTCCTCCTATCATTTTTTATATATTCTTTTCAAAATCCTAGCATATAAAATAAAATAAAATAAAATAAAATAGCAAATTCACATACAGCAAAAGCATATTTTTAAATCTCATAATTATAAACTATAATATTTAATTGATATTATGGTTGGAAAGTATAATATTTATCTACATGATATCATGTTTTACAATTATAATATCAATTAAATTTCAATACTATATTATTAAGAGGACTCTAACTAGTAGACCAGGATGTACCGGTGGACCGGTTTAAAAGACAGCTAGCTATATCCGTCGTTATCGCATGCGTAATATGGGGCCACGTGACTTTTTCAATTTCAAAGTACTATTGCCTGTTGGGACCAGTTTTGTGATTGGTACCTTCTTTGACTAGAGAAGAAAAATCCAAAGTTTAAAAATAATAATAAAAAAATTATTTTAATTTCTCAATGTTTGTTTTAAATATTTCACAAGTTGTGTTAAATTATAAGTTAATTACCATTTTTTAATAAAAATATTATTTTACATTTCTTGCAAAAATACTAAAATATTATTTATTGTAATAATATTTTTTTTACTAGTTTTTTTCTTTTTTAAAAATATATGTTTTTTTTGTTTTTTTTCTAGATTATCTTGGTCTTATAATCCATGTCACGAGTTTGGTGAGTTTACCTGGGTTAATTCGGGTTTTTTGTTTTTTTAATTAAATTTTTTTAATTTTATCTTTTAATATCATGTTGATTCAGAATTATTCGGGTTATTTTTGAACTCGTCAAGTCAACGAGGTAATATCATGTTATTAAAATAATTATATATCAAATATATTACATTTAGCTCTTCTAAATAAATTTTTACTATTAGAATGAACATAAATAAAAAAAATTATATTTACACTATTTAAAAAACCACATTACAAATTTAGCTTTTATAAATAGCATCCGGAGATGCTACCAACAGAGTCAGTTCTATTTATAATTAATTTGCTGCTCCCAATTCTCTTTTCACAACCGGAACGGTTGATTTATTTAGTAATATTAATCAGTGGACTAGTTAGTTTTTTTAATAGTACTAAAATTTAATTAATATTATAGTTATGAACCATAATATTAATTAAAATTTTATTATTATTTATAATTGTGATATGTTTAAATTTAGTTATTATGAAATGCGACAACTATCTTATTGTGTTTAGAAATAATAACATTTAGTAAATGTTGCCCTTCAAAAACATGTCAAGATAAAAAAATATTATTTCACCAAAATAATTTTAAAAAATATTATTTTACTAAAATTTTTAATTTATTGTGGTAATTTTTTTTTAAAAAAAGATCAATTTAGATACCAGCTAAGCTCCTTTGTTTGTGCCATCATGAACCTAACTCCGCTACTCAATAAGAAGTGTTTGAGGATGTGATAGTTGTTATGTTTTAAAGTGCTTTTTACTTGAAAATATATTAAAATAATATTTTTTTATTTGTTAAAAATTAATTTTGATATTAGCATATTAAAATGATATGAAAACACTAAAAAAATTAATTAAAAATTAAAAAAATTATTAAAAAAAACACTTTTAAATCCCAAAAACCAACAAATAAAAATCTCACCGTGTATAAACAAAATTCAAATTTGAAAAGTCCAAATCTTACCATCACTCCCGCGCCCCTTTCACCTCACCCAGTCACATAGCACCAACTGCAAGTCCCATATACAAATCCCTCGACCATGTACGTTGTAAATTATTGTGAAAGTGGATGGAAAGTGATGAACGTGACTTTCACGTGTGATTGCTTGTATCTTCCCTTTATTTTTGTAATCTATTAGCTCTAGTTAGTGCCATGGCAGTGTTGTCCTCGGGATTAGGAATTTGGTTGGGGAAAATTCCATCAGGGTTCAAGTGTAGTGAGCCAACGGTGTCTGCACCGAGCTTGTCAAGCACATCCCGAACGAGGAAGCCGCCTCCTGATCCATTTCCAGAGTCAACAGTTTCCTGGAGATGCATGGTGTTCATCACCTTGGGCTTGATCTCAAAGAACAAATGGGGTTATATTCAATCAGATGTGTTTCAATGCCATCTTCATTAAAATTTTCAATCTTATATTTATAAATAAACCAAAAGCGATGTGATGTTACACCATGGAGCCTCTAATTTTATTTGCCACACCTTGCCCTTCGTTCTCTTATTTTCCTCTTTTTTTTTTTCTTTCTTTTTTTTTTCTTTTCCCTCTCACCATTCTTTCCACTTCGCGCTTAATTCTCATGTCCTTCCTTTCCATCCCTTGTTTCTTCTTCTTTTTTCCATTTTTCTTTCCACCATCTATCATTTAATTGAAACTGTACTTACAATAGTAAATCCTAAATTTGCCTCGGTTCTATTCTAAGGTGTAAAACTTTTGATCAATGTATTTCCTTTACCATACACATGGTCCAATTAGAAATAAATATTTGTACAAATGTCATTGGCTAGCTTTTTAATTATTTACCAGCTAGTATACTATTATATTATACTTTACACGTATACTAAAAAAATCTCTTTCAATTCAGAAATTGAATGGTTGGATTTTTTTTAATTTTTTTATTGGATAGCGGGTAGTGTAGCGGTGATAAATTTGTTATTTATTGAGGATTTTTTTAAAAAAAATAATTAGATTTTTTTTGCTTTATATTTACTATATTTATCATTTTACATTTGATTTGTTTATCATTATTTGTTTATTTTTACTTTTTTATAATATTTTTTAGTGTTTTATTTTTTTTTCTTTATCCCTTTTTGAAAAAAAATATAATTTTTTATTTTTTACTCTTAAAAGATTAAACACTACACTTGAACTATTTATACATAAGATTAATTAATCTACATTAAACTTTAATCTGATTTTGATTGTTGCCAAATTCATGATAAGACATCAACACATGTAGTTTAATTTTGTATTTAATATTGTGATGCAATTAAAATCATTTGAAAATATTAAAAAATATTAATTTAATACTAACACTATTATTAATCTATGATATTTGAAAAAACCGAAAGCATATGTTTTTGTAAATATAACCTTTTCTATAACCGAAAAGGTATGTGAGCTTAAGAAACAAAAAAAAACAATTGATTTTGTTATTCAGTAAATGAACCCATAGATTATAGATTTTCTTCGGGTGCTGTGCTGGATTCAAGAAACTGAAAATAGCCACGTGTTTAACATGGGATATGTGGATATTATTATTACCTAGCTGCCGCCTGCTGGCATCCTAATAACTTGACCTGGGATGAGTACGTTGGCTTTCTTATCTAACTAATTAGGTGGGATATTATTAGTGTTATCGATGTTTTTTTAAAGTGTTTTTGTATATAAATGTATTAAAATAATATATATATATATATAATTTTTCATATTAATATATTAAAATAATTTAAAAATATATAAAAATATCAATTTAAAACAAAAAAAAAATTCAGTATCTTTACTTGCTTCTTGTTCCCTGATTGTTGATGTCGGGTGGTAATCTTTCAAAACTTATTGTAGGTGGAAGCTTGATGGTGCAAATATGTGGATCATCATCATCTTCTAGTGTATCGGGCAAAGATGAAGTGAGAAGTGAGAAGGTGGATCACGTCCTGGTTTCGGATAAGCAAAATGATTTCTCTACCTCACCGGTTAGGGTCATTTCCAAAAAAGATGTTCCTAAAATATTAAAAAAGTAAGACACATCGGTACCACCCTTTCCCCTCAAATTTTATATCATCTTATATAGTTGTATAGCACCGAAGTCCTAATTTTGAATAGCTGCCGGAGGCCTGAGCTGGTGACCCCCGAAGCAAGACTCTTGACTGTCTGACATGTATATATGTGCATATAAATACATATTTATACAAGGAATGGAAAACAGAAAAAACAACTACATGATACTTGCTTTCTTGTTATCTCTCATTTCGTAATTTAAGCATTTCTTCTATGTTCTTGTGTTCTTGCTAGAATAAAGGAAACTCCTTTTTTTCTCTGTCCTCTCTCTGAAAAGAAACTCCTGTTATTAGAGTGAAAGCTCTGCAGAAGATAAACTTACCATGCCCACTTGCATGTCCAATCGCTCTACAAGGTTTAGTAATCAAGCTGAAGTTTTTGGGCAAGCCTCGAATATTGAAACTTTGTCTTATCTCAACAATCCCTTCCTTAAACTTATGTTTTAAATACTAAAAACAATTGGTTTAGCAATGAAGGATTTTTTAAAAACATGTTTTAAATACTAAAAACAATCTTCTTTCGCCCCTTGAAAAAATCTCACACTGCCTCATCTAAATTATTTGACGTCCCTTCGTTAAGATAAGGTCTTAGAAACGAATGGAGGCCTCATAATTACAAAGTCTAGGCCTAGTAATTACGAGGTCCTCTTTTTCATTGCCATCCCTCAACCAATCATATCATTCAATAGCATACCCAAGTGGTTGAGGGTTTTATTCTCTGAATCCTCTTGAATTTTGCATACATTGACCCATATATTTACAAATAGATTGTAAATTTCCGAGATCGTTAAATGGTCTTTTAATTTCAGAGATAAGAAATTATTTTTAAGCTCTTGGAATTTAATGTTTTTTTTTTTACATTAGTCCGTAACTCCGTATGTCTTGAAACCAACACAGTAATCCCTGGAGTCTTGCTGCGTGGTTAAACAGGTCCCAACGGGGCCTGTAGTTTGACTCTCTCTTGTTTTTGCAGCTAAATATCTGTGCTTGGCACTAAAACCAGACCTAAAAACGCAATCGTATTTCGATGAAAAGAAGACGAGATCTGAATGATTCGGCTGAAGATTTCACTTGAAAGCTTTTGTATTACATTCAAAATACATCATTAATTAATTTGATTACTTGTTGTAGTTACGGCAATGATTAAGGATTTAGTACAATTATGATCCTAAGATTAGCTCTTTACCTTAAAGAAGCGAATAGCATTATTCACTTCATAGCAAATCATTTCTAAGTGATCGTAAAGGACATTTATCAATCATTTCATGAAATTAACTTGTGTTTTTTCTTTTCTTTTGTAATTTAACCAATTGTCCCATATATATACCAGTGATTAATAATACTTTTCATCGTACTAAATTCATCATCAAATTTTCTCATCCATGCGACAAACTAATCTTGAAGCCTCCAATTGTAGCTAGGATCTTTAAACCACAAAATTAATTAAGGAATTAATTGCCGGAAATTAAAAAAATAGAACTTTAAATGGTGGGAAATTAGTTATATCGCCACTATCATTGTCACTCTCTATACAGACCATCACAGCTATATATACTGGCCACTTATTATTTAATTTTTGTTTTCTATATGATATATCACATCAAATCATCACAATATATCCTGGATTTGGCAAATCCAAGTGATAGTGTCACCTGCTCAACTCCGTGCGTACTCGTGTCCACATTTTTGCATGGGCTGTGCAATATCGATCGATCATAATAAGCTTGGGATTTTTCTTTAAAAATAGGGATTGCATAGATTTTACATGCTGCTTTTATGTGTGTTGAAATTGTTGGAGATGAGTTCGCTGAGAAAGGAACACGATAATTGAATAGATAGACGGAAAATTGCAAACGTTTTGTACGTTTGTTGAAATTTTGAAATTCGGCTTCAAAATCTTGATGATCGAGTTCTTGTTGGATAATATATCACCCTTTGATGATTCATATGATTTTCTAAATAAATAAAAAAATATTAAATTTGTGAGGATGGAACTAATATTTAAAACAAACAGACGTTTAAACAAACTACGTAAATATGTGTTGTTGAAGATGATGATCTCACAATAACATTCAATTTTACAAAAATATGAATTTTGTTGAAGATAATGCATTCCAATTCCAAGATCATCACAATTATTTTCGTGTATTACCCACACAAAATCAACTAAAGACAAGCCAGCCAAATACTCTTTTACCCCCTAAATCGACAGAAATTATAATGGTTACCTAAGGGCTTTGTTGACTTTTTATAAATTTCATAACAATAAAAATACTTCTTTGTCCCTGAAATCAAAAGTTTATTGAGCTACCTGCAAAGATGTTTATGATTTTTTCATGTCTCATGCATGGTGAAAGTATATTTTTAATCTTAGATAGATAAAAATAAATAAACTTTGTCTTTGTGGGTATTTTGATATTTTCATATAGGTATTTTATATAATTAACAGGTTTGTGGCTTTTTAGTGTTTTTACATTTTCTTTTCATTTTTTTTATTTATAAATATGTTAGCGTGTGTTTCAAACATGCTGGAAAATGGATGGTTTTCGAACCATTTAGAATGCGTGTAAAGTCATTCAGTGGTCAAATTTGATCATTCATCATCTTACTGGATGCATGACCATCTTTTTTTATATGGTGTAGTGTGTGATGGTTAGATTATCGATGATAATTGTTTATTTTGTTTTTTCTTATACAAAATGAAAATTTGCTCAACGCCTTAGTTTTCAAATATACATAAAAAAATATATTTTAAATATTTTAAAAAGTTTCATTTATAGTTTTTATGCCCTTACAAAAGACTCCAATGGTTCAGCCAGCAGCAAATCACTAGTATGCAAACTAGTGTGTGTTTGGTTTGGTTTAATTTGGTTTGGTGAAGGAGAGAGAACATGGCCGTGAAAGTTCCAAGTTGGTTATAATGTTATATTTCTAATTTTTAGGCTTGTTTCTAAAGTAAAAGAATATCTTTTTTTTTAATTTTTTTTTCTTCTTATACGTGTTTCTATATACATACTTCTCTGTGTGTGTGTATCATTTATTTTGTGGACAAGCTTATCCCTCTACCATTGATGCCATACCTGCACGTATAATTTCGCAATAAATTATTGCCGACTCGTATTAATATATATATATATATATATATAATATCATATATTTTGTGGACAAGCTTATTACAGTGGATTTTTGCATCGGCGGAGATCATGTTACCAAGAAGAATTTGCAAGTGGAGTGCATATCTTTTGTTATGGACATGGGAGCGATTTCAACCATAAAATGAGTGGCTGAAAAAGATGAATTGAATTTAACGGTCCCCTGCGGACCATTTTGTTGGGGGTACTGCATCTGCGATCACGATATTAGATTTTAGGTTTTTAAATATTATTATTTATATTATAAATATTATTATTTTTATTATAATTACAAGTATTAATATTAAAAAAATTCTCAACCAGGTTAATATTAAAAAAATAAAATCGATAAAGATAATTTTTTAAAAAATCATTAAAAAAAACAAAAAAAACCTATATAGAGAAATACTGTAGCAATCCACAGTGTTTTAAAGAAAAAAATTACAAATCTAAATTCTCAACTAGCTCAACATTAAAAAAAATCATTAAAATAAAAAAAAACCTGTATGGAGAAATACTGTAGCAATTCACAGTTTTTTATGAGAAAAACTACAGTGTTTTCCCAATATGATTTTGTTTTTTGTTACATAATTTTTCTTTTCTGTTAATAAAAAGAAAAAAAATTGCAAAGTTAAATTCTGAACCAGCTCAATATTAAAAAAATAAAATCGACAAAGATAATTGTGAAAAAAATCATAAAAAAACAAAAAAAAAACTCATGTGGGGAAACACTATATTAATCCACAGTGTTTTGTAAAGAAAACTACAGTGCTTTCCCCACATCTTTTAGCTATACTAGCATATTGGCCCCCATTCCGCAGTGGGTCAATAACAATTTATTTTTCAAATGTAAAAAAATAAAGAATATAAAGAATCTTTTAAGTATCTTAAGTTTGGTGGCCAAGCCAGACCTAAAAGCATTGGGTCTGGCAGCCGAACCCAAAGTTGTTGGGTCTGCTGGGCAACAAGACTCAACTCTGATAGGTCTAGCTGGGGCCAAATGAAAAGACATAAGGTCCTGTTGAGCAGCCGGACTCAAAGCTTTAAGGTCCTAGTAGTGGCAGGACCTAATGCTTATGGGTGATGTTGGGGGTAGAACTCAATGTTGATGGGTCCAGGTGCTAGCAGAAGCCATCGTTATTGGGTCCTGCTAGAAAGCCAAACCCAAAATTATCAAGATTTTTTTTAAAATAATATTACTAAATGAATTCCCCTTTTATGTCTATTAAAGAGAACATAATTTTTTTTTATAGGTGGGACAACATTTTTTTTATTGAAATAGATTATGCATATACTTCATTCGCCAACATTATTAATATACTAGCATTTTTGAAACATAAAAACAAACATACTTTAATAAAAAAAATTCAACGCTACCTCAAATGTAAAATAATTATCATCGACCAACTTTTATACTATATAAAAAAGTCTCATCAATTTATCCTCTTTACAGTATAAAAAAAAATATTACATAAGACAAAAGGAAAAAACTTCAAGAGGAAAAAAAATAAAAATATTAATTTGAAGTAAAAAAAATTAATTTTTTAAAAATCATTTTTAAAATGAAAAAATAAACATGTTCAAACAATGAAATTCAACCCAACCTGAAATAAAAAAATTATCATATCAAAAAATTATCATCATCCAACTTTTATACAAGATAAAAAAAACTCCTATCAATTTATTTTCTCTTTACCCGTATGAAGAAAACATTAAATAAAACAAATTAAAGTATTAGGTTATGCTGGGTCCGAACCCAAGAGCTTCCAGTTTTGCTGTAACACCAAACGCAACAATAATATTTATCAAATAAATAATAATATTTAACTTTTTTTCTAAATTCTTATATTTTTTTAATATTTTAAAAGAAATTTTGATTTTTCTTCAATAGTAATAATAGTATTTTTTATAATTTATCAAAGATAAGAAGAACAACAACAACAATAATTTTTAATTTTACCCTTGAAATCAAATCTAAAGTTGTTTTTCAATATTGATAATAATTGTTTTCAAATTTATCAATTATTTTATAAATATTATTAATTATATATAAAAAAATATTTAGAATACAAAAAATAATATTTTTAATATTAACACTATTATTATAATAAAAATAATAATATTTTTATATAAATACTTGTAATTATAATAAAAATAACAATATTTATAATATAAATAATAATATTTGAAAATCTAAAACCCAAGAATCTTGGGTGCTGACCCACCCACCACCCAGACGAAATGGATCCTGGCACTGGATCCAAATTTATTTTTTTTCTTTCTTTCAAATTAAAAAAAAATTTCCTCTTGAATTTTATTTTTAAAATAAAAGTATTTAGAAAAATTATAATTTTAATATTGTCATATTAAAATTGATTTGGCTCTAAATAAATGTTTTATTCACACACACACACACACACACACACACACACACACACACACATATATATATATATATATATGGAGCTGGATATAATTAAATATAGAAAACGATAAATAGTGTAGGGCCTATCATTTACTAGTCTATGTAAGAGAATAATCTATGCATTTATGCTTAAAAGCATAAATGATACATAAAATATGAAAAAGGGGATTCGGGGGAGACAAACCTGCAAGCAAACCAGCTAGATAGAATTAAATATAGAAAACCCTAAATAATGCAGGTCAATAATTGATCTCATCATTTACTAGTCTAGGTGTATATTAATTATCCCGCGTCTTTATAAGGATAAGATCCCAAAGCATTTTCTCCACAACTGCTATAATTGATTTTGATATCTCAAAGCGTACACTGTTTATAGTTTGATTACCTGCGCAACAAAATGACACTCTTTGGTAAGATGGAGGCTGAAGTAGAGATCAAAGTTTCTGCTGAAAAATTTCATGATATCTTCAGCTGCAGACCACACCACATTTCCAATATGAGCCCTGCCAAGATACAGAATGTTGATCTTCATGAAGGTGAATGGGGGAAGCCGGGCACTGTAATCTGCTGGAGTTATGTACATGGTAAGGCTGTGTCGTCATATATAGATCATCCCTGACCAAAAAAAATATTAAGGATTGCACTGCTCATGCTCC
>Ga0325403_1002009_pt1 | contig 17675 bp, 7 predicted proteins | sample PopdelMetagenome_19_FD_205665 | JGI IMG/M metagenome (GOLD analysis project Ga0325403, IMG submission 205665) | Populus deltoides microbial communities from Bellville, Georgia, United States - Xylem-PdKOR-R4 | ecosystem: Host-associated > Plants > Phyllosphere > Stem > Wood/Secondary xylem...
ACAGTTAACACTTTAATATAATAACTGAATATTTTTGATGTTTTTATTTTATAATAACAAAAAACTAGATTTATATTAATATTAATGACATTGAACACCATTTATTATAATTCTTTAGATAGAAAAACTCCGTTAAAAATGCCATAAGGTAAAAATTATCAGGAATATACGGAAGGCTTTAGAAAAGGAGATTCTTGAGCGAGGCAGTACCCGTAGCCTAGGCAGGAGCAATCTACTAGGAACTTTTTATATATATAAAAAATAGCTAGAAAATCTCAGCTATCCTTTTCTTTGTATTGAGGCAAAGGGACCCACCCCGAGGAAAAGATGTCACGTGACTCCTATATTTAGCAACAACAATGTGTGGATTTTTATTAATATATTATTATCAATTCGATTTCACTTTATGATTTGTAAAGCTGAAGCTCGAGCTCGGAATGAGCTTTTTCGAGTTCAACAATTCAAGCTCAATGGACCTGCATGTGTGATAACCCGAGCTTGAGCAGAGTATATCAATATTGAAGAGGGTGTTTTGGGTGTTTTGATAATAGTTTTTTAAAAATTATTTTTATATTTTTAAATTGTTTTGATGTCAACATACTAAAAATTAATTTTTTTAAAAAAATATTATTTTATTATTATTTAAAACACTTTCTAAATTTATTCAATTAAAATATTAGCAAAATTAGCTATAAGATTCAGTTTGTTAGGTTAATTTAAATTTTAACTTGACCAGTACTATGAGGTTTTTATTTTTAATAAAATGATAATGTTTTAATTTAATTATAATTTGTTTTTATAAAAAAAATATAGGATGGCCTATTCCACGTCATATATAATTTAGCTATTTTTCTGTTTATTTTAAAAGTATTTTTGAAAACAATTGATTTTTTTATTTTTTATTTTAAATTAATATTTTTTTAATATTATTAAATTATTTTAATGTATTTCAAATGTAATTATAATTAATTTTTAAAATATATTTTATTTACCTTTTAATCTCGAATCCATCCTCTCGACTCCTTCCACGTCGGAAGTCTCTCTGGGTTAAAAAAAACCCCACCAGCAACAAAGAAACGTTTCGTTTTTTCTTTTTGCAACCGGCTAACCGGCTGTTCCAGGCGGTTACGATGAAGAATCAAAGAAAAACAATTAGCGGCAAAAAGAAAAGGAAAGGAAAAACAAGAATTCAGTAACTTTTCTTGAATTTTAGAGAGAGGGAGAGAGATCAACTATGTGTGCGATTCCTGTTCCATGCTTTTCTTTTTTTAGCAAAATCGAGAGGTTATTGTTTTCGTAGCAGTATTTTCTTGCTTCTTCTTCTTCTTCTTCTTCTTTTAGTTTGGACCATATTTGGCAAATGACAGAATTGGTGGCTCGCACTGGCCGCCAACAGCAACGTTATGAAGCCGGTTGCCGGCTGGTCGCGGGGTACTTTTCGCATCTTTCTCTTTATAGTCATCACATGTTAATGTCTTGTGGGTAGTTTATGTTTTTACACTGCTTTCTGTTTGTTTGAATGCATGCATGGTGGGGTTTTTGTTTTTTATTTTATTGGAGGAATATTTGGCACTGCTGGTTTGTGAATTGAGATATTTTGATGGGTCTAGTTGATTTTTTGATTCTTTTGAATGGGTTGTTTAAGAAATTAAGAATCAATTATGTGTGTAAAATGTGAAGAATGAATGAAGATATTAAATTTTATGGCCCATTTCATTTTTTTATAGGTAAAAAAATTTTGATGTGTTTATTTCTGATGATTTTATATGTTAACGGCATCAAAATGTGAAGAAATTAAATTTCCAGGGGCATTTTTTTTTATATACGTTAAAATTTTTTGATGTGACTGTTGCTGATGATTAAGACTGTTAGTGGCATCAAAATGTGAATGATGGATGAGGAAATTACATTTTATTGTGCTTCTTCTATGTTAAGAAATTTTGATTTGATTATTGCTAATGATTCTAGACTGTTAGTGACATCTCTCCTCTTGTTATTTCATTTGCTTTTCTAAAGACTTGACTTCTTTGTGCTGTCGAATACATTATGGGATTGTGATGTGATTGTACTTAGCGAAGCTTTAATCATTGTGTTCGAATCATTATGCGGAGTTTTGCTATGTTTTCTGTATATTAGTGGAAAATGGTTAGAAAAGGAGAAAAACAGAATGATAGTGCAATTGCAGTGTTCAATTGATGACATCCATTATGTCCCCTCAAGTCCATACGAATAAGGTTTTTGACTACCTTGTGTTAAATTCCCCGACTTGGTTAGTAGATTTGACTGTTCTTGTAATTGATGACGGATTGTCAGTGCACCTGTACCGATGCTTTCTCGTGCAAGAAAAGGAACCGACCCATATGGGACTCATTGCACCTACTCTCCAAGGGAGCACATGCTCCTGGTGTAATGAACAGTTTCACTTGTTCGATTATGAGGTCTCAATGGGAATCTTTCATTGCTTGGATCCTATTTAATTTTTCTGCTCCTATGAGAAGGACAGACTTCTTCCCCATTTCCCATGGTTATTTTTCATCAGTTTCTACAAGAACCAATCATGGGTAAGTGTATAACTTGATAACTTAAAACACATGGTGATACAGGCTAATGTTTATGGTGTGTGAACCCCTTCAACTAACTTTTAGTTGCAGATTGAAACCTCACAAGACACTACATTGGCAGGGGTTGATCAGTTCTGCACTCCTACACTACACTCCTGCAGAATCATTTTTCAAATGCACTCATTCTTTTAGTCAGAACAAGAGGGGGGAACACTTAACAATTATAAACAGTTCTCTTATTTGTTATTTTTAACACATATTTGTAATTAAATGACAGGATGATCATAGGCATTAAATCTTCTATATTAGTCATTTCTTTATTGAGAATCGGATGGGGGTCTTCTTTTTTCTAGCTTAAACATGTTTTCAGTCATTTTTTAATTCGAATTAGTATTGTCATTTGCAGGTGCATTCCTTTTAAGTACAGAAGCTTTGCGGACAACGAGGATGGCAAATCTGAGAAAGTTGTTGAGGTTTTAATGATAAACGCAAACAGTGGACCTGGTCTTCTCTTCCCGAAGGTATTTATATCAAGATGTAGATTAATGCATTTATCTGACAAGAAAATAAAAGACTTCATGATGCTCCATTTATTCTTATTTCTTATGTTATCTCCATTTGTTATTTGTTTCAAGTTCCCTTTTGTTTGGATTAGCAAAAATATGCAAGGTAAGGAATGAAACTTTAACTTCCTTTAATTGCCTTGTCATTCATGACATGAATCAAATTTCAAGGTCATTCATAATATGGATTAAGTTCCAGGGCCAGATAAGTACAGTCACACACATGCACAGATAGTTTGTTCTTTACCAAAGAAGATTGAATAGGAAACGGAAGTCTTCTAGCTCTTGAAAATATGTGGTGGTAGTTTGTAAACCATACTGTTATAAGCTTGTTTTGATTAATTAGCTTGTAAAGTAGCAATTATATGTAGTTGCAATGTTGTTTCCCATGATTTGATTCAGTTTTTTATAGACATTTCCCTTCAATGTCATAAATGTAAAATGATGTTGGTATCTTTATGATTGTAGGGTGGCTGGGAAAATGATGAAACTGTTGAAGAGGCAGCAGCACGGGAAGCTCTAGAAGAAGCTGGAGTTCGAGGTGATTTGCTGGTAAGAAAAAGTGAACTTATCCTCCCATTTGATTGTTCAAGGGAACTCTGATTTATGAATGGTTACTGCTATGTGCATTGGCATTAATGTGCTGATCTTTAGGTCCTAGAGCTGATGAGAAACATGTGCAATGCATCAGAATGAATTAGATCCACAGATGATACATCTCTGTTTGTACTTCCTTGCTCATAAGGCATATCTTGTGGTTGTTCTAGATGGGTGCATAATTCTGAAGTATTATAATTTAAACAAAGAACTTGATTTGTTTGAATATATATATATATATATATATATATATATATATATATATATATATATATATATATTGTTATTGAACTGTAATGTCAGTATTTCTTATTGATAATGCCTTGCTTTTTTGGTAACTTCACTTAATAGTTTTTCTAGGTGGGTGCATAGCCAGGAACTTCCATTTGTAATTGCTTAAAAGAAACTTGGTACGAGTATGTGTGTTTTTTTCCCCTTGTTTTTCATTACTATTAGAAGCGACTCTTAAATGCCTTACTGGACATTTGGCTTTCATTGCTTTAGAGAGATATCAGAGAATGGTTCTGCCATGATCAATCTTAGCTTAGCTCCTTTCTGCATCTTATGGCAATCCCGCTTCTTCTTTTCTTGCGGCATGCTAAATGATCTGCCGTTCCCTTTGTTAATATTTATGTCACTTTGTATTTCAGCATTTTCTGGGACAATACGAATTCAAAAGCAAAACCCTTCAAGACAAGTTTAGTCCAGAAGGTTTGTGTAAAGCTTCCATGTTTGCTTTGCTTGTGAAAGAGGAGCTCCAGTGTTGGCCAGAACAGAACACTCGACAGAGAAGTTGGCTTACCATTCCTGAAGCTGGTGAGTGCTGTCGGTATAAATGGATGAAAGATGCCCTCGAGGAAGGTTTTACAAAATGGCTTGATGATCAAATGATTAGCAGATCAAAGAAAGCCAATGATATGTAAATTCGTCTGCTTCATCTCCGGAAGAGCATTGAATAGGACCAAAAAATGAAGATAAAGAGCATTTGAGTAGTTCATTCATGTAGAAGAAGCACCAGTCCGAAGGTGATTTTGGTGCTCTCTCTCTCTCTCTCTCTCTCTCTCTCTCTAGGGTTTGGTATAGGACACTACAAATGCTTGTGCTTTCGGCACGCAGAGAGATGTTTACTGGAAATCTATGTTGGGTCCTTCTGTTCATTTCCTTGATGCTGCTCATTTCTTCGTTCTACATTGGTTAATGTGTTTCACAGAAAAAGCTCGCTTTCCATGAACTGGAGAAGCTAAGATGTAGGTTAATTATTTTTCGATTCATGCTTCAGAGAATGAAACTGCCTTGCGGCCAGGCCACACATGGCTGCATTCCTTGATCATTGTCTCTCGGAGGAGGAGCATTGCATGTTATCGCACCATCACTCTACTATTGTTATTACTATAATATTATTACTTGATCATGAAATTATTTTTTTAATCATTATTCTTTCTTTTTTTTATCTTGAAAACAAGGCATTAAAAACTTAAATTCTATTTCCTTAATTTCCGAACCTTTCAAGTCTTAACTTTAATATTTTTTTATTTAATTTTTATAAAACATTTTATAGAAAAATTGATCAATGCAATATATTTTTCGAAAAACATTAACTTATAAAGTCTTATAAAATATTCTAAAAACGGTCTAATATTAATTTATAGATACTATCATCTCTTTGTTACCTTCATTAAAGAATTAGATTGTATTTTGTATTTATATTAAAAATGTGACGCTGAAATATTGCAATACAGATTTATATATACTTACCATAAGGCATACCTAATAACCTATATTTGAAGTATAATGGAAAGATCTAGCTAGGTAAATATGATAATTAGCGTACGTATCGAGGAACTTGAATCAAATCAACTCATTCTTGTAATATATAAAGTATTAATTCCTCCATCACACTTCTTGACAATGATTAGTATAATTAAGATCCTAATCAAGTCCTATAATCAAGATAGACTTGTATAATTGAGACTTAATTAGGATGGTTTCCTTTTACTTGTAATTAATCATACATATTATAAATAAAATTACATCGATAATCCTCATCGTCTTCTCACTTTGTGAAAAAAAATCAATATTATTTGTTTTCTATCTCTCTGCTACATTGCCCCCATCACTTAACCACTCAACATCCGTCTTGTGACCTCCACCATGACCGTCATCATCACTTATTTGTTTTCTAGTACAGCCCCTCACCACCACCGTTGCTATCTCCATTGTCATTCTTTGTACCACTACGTTGTCGCGGTCACATGTTATATTCCATTCTATTATAATGGTATTTTTTATATTATTATTATTATTATTATTATTATTATTTACCAAGCATAATAAAATGTTTTCAGGAGAAACAAACACCCTCCTTTGGGATTTCATATATCCTCTTTCTAGCATCTCCTGAGGACTAAATCCTTTTAAAGCCGATGAAGTTAACATCACATGCGTGGTTTGACACTCGCTACTTTTTTTCATGGAACTTAGGATGTCATTTTCTTGAACCAGAAAAATTGAGCATATATAGCACTTGGTCCGTCAAGGGATTAATTGCAACCTAATTAATCGGTTAACCAGAATAAAAAATATAGTCACATGCATGCATCAGAAAATGATACATTAATCAAGCAACTTGGTTTATCAAGGGATTAATTAATTACGACCTAATCGTTAGTAAAAAAAACAATACATTTACGAAGTTTAACCTAATTGGTTGGTCAGCCAGAATATTAATTGAAGAATGCTTCCTAGTCCTCCAATAGACCAATGATTAATTGTCAGCTGCGTGCCTCCGAAAAACAGAGGAAAATAGTCTTCCACCATGAACTGTTAAGGTTTTACGGCCGTAAGCTAATTTGTTCAAAGCAAGATGCATAAAGGTATTGTTCTTGTGCTTGTTAAGTCAGAGTTCCCGAGAAACATAGCTTCCAAGAAATGTAGGGCGATGGTAAAGAATTTAAAATATAAGCAAGTTTTAAATTCAAATTAGAATATATATTTTTTATAAAAATTTAAAATAGCTACGATTTTACTTATTTATCTAGACTTATAAAATCCACTTTTTGAAAAGTGAAGTTTTCTTAAATCCAAAAAAATTGTTAAGTCAGGAACGTGTTCTTGTTTTCGACCACCGGATTCAAAAGGGCATTAGTGGCTCTGCTCCTGGCATTTAATTCCCACATGATGGGCAAGGACGCAACGGTCTGTTTCCCCTTGCATACGTATAATTTTATGGATTTATTTTTTTATTTGAAAATATATTAATTTTTAAAATGTTTAATATTAAAATATTAAAAAACAATAATTCAATGTTTTTTCAAGCTAAATAACACAAATGCAAAGACCAAGTACTACTAGCTAGACAACACCATTGAATGCTACAACCATGTAATTAATGTAAGATATATATATATAAAACATGTTCTCGACTCTCGAGTCAGGAGGGGTTATGTATTTATGTTCACTTGCTGCTTCAACGACTAGTACTGTTCTTAACTATCTCTTTACGTGGCAAGTGGAATCAAGTTCTATGTTATCATCGTTAGTTTTTGATTTGATTGTAAGCGGAGATGAGGTGAAAAAAGACTTCAAGATTATAAAAATATGGATGAAAATAGCATGGCATATCTAATTAGATCCAACCCAACATATAAAACTTGATTAAATGTAGAAGTTTTTGCTTATTTTATCTACGTTGACAGTGGAAAGGAATATTTATCTACATAACATTAATATTGCATCAATTAATAGTGTTAATTGGCTAATTTCTTAAACTAATTAAGCTTAATTCCTCAAATTCATATGTTAATGTAAACAAGGTCTAGAATAACTTTTGTTTTTCTTATCTAATTGTATTGATTTTTCTAAAGAAAAAAGTGATCGCTCATTACCCACGTACAATCTTTAGTGGCAATTTCATGAGCAAGGAACATAAACAAGCCTGCTAGCTCATTTAATTCGTTGCCAACTTTAGAGATATTAATTCATTGTTATTTCAGCCTTCACATCACACTTGATTGGCTGAAAATAAAAACTGAGACGAATCAACCCGCTGCTATAACAATAAATTCAGTGTCGCCCTTGCCCTTCTTCCTCATAGCATGGGAAACACTACTAGCTGGAGGACTGCAATTTTTTCTCTTTTTCCTATAAAGGAACCCACTTTGGGATCTTTAGTCACAACTCGGGCATAATTCTCATGTCTAAATCAATCTCTAACCTTGTTCTAAAGTATTTTTTGTAACCACGTAGATTGAAAAATTAATTAGCGCGGTAGCCTGATTATAAAACAAATTAATTTCTAGCTTAATTTATCCCTCCTCACATTAAGTTTTGAAGTACAATGAGTTACAATGACGACTGGCACCTCTATAATGGCTTGTAGTTTTTTTTCCCTATGATCTTATGAAATAGGTTTATTTCTTAATGATTAGCATGATGATAGTCAGCTTTTCTATAATTTTCAAATTAATTTTTGAACTTTTAACTTATTGTTCTTAATTAATTCATATTATACATCTCCATTTTTCAAAGCTTAATCTAAATCACTTTTTTTTTAATGTAAAATATACTCCTAACTTCAATTATTTTTAAGATATTTATATGTCGAAGAATCTTCTTATCTAAAAGCTTAAACTTTTAGATAAGATTTCAAAATATAATTTATATTATTTTTCATCACACTTCTTTAAGTGAAAGGTTTTTAGATTTCACACTGCTTCATACTCAATTTTTATCAAATAAAATTGAAGTAGTGAGATTGAAACTCGTGATTGTTTAGTCAGTGAAACTCTAATAACATATTAAAGAACCATCTTATCTAAAATTTTGAGCTTTTAGATGAATTTATATGATATAATTTATATTATTTTCATCCATGATCTCGAATGAAATATGAAGAAAGACTAGCAACCCGGTTTTATCATTTCAAAACAAAAGGGAAGGCAGGGAAAAGATATATGTCATGGTATAGAGAAATTAATCTACTCATGCATCACAATTGCATTAAAATATGTGCTGTATTTCAATTCGTAAGTGTTATTATCAATGGAAAGGCCAAAAAAAATCCGAGTGTACTTAGAAATCCTTGATAAAAAGAATTTGTGGCTACCAGTATTGTATTAAACTTTCACTAATTCCACATGGCACGTACAGAGTGTGGCTAGCAAGTGTAGAAAACACAATTCCCTAACTCCAGTATGATGGCTGCACAGAACAGTCGAGGTCTAATATGAGCTAGAGCTAGTTTTTTTCTTTTTTTGCCTTAGGTTTTTTTCTCGAAAATTAAAACCCGTGTACACCCTGCAGATAAAAATGTCGACAAAACAATCCGGACGTGGGACACCTTGCCACGATTATACATGTCTTATGAGTTCATTCCCACTTGTCCACTGGGCTAAAAATACGAAGGACTTGAGAAAGGCACAATAAATATAATTTAGAAAAAATGCATGCATGCATGCATCCAAATGGAGAGAAAGTGTGTGTGATCTGCCCTTGTTTGGAAGAGAGGGAGAGTACTAGCAAGCCAGTGGACTTTGTACAGTCTCTTCCGATCCTCTCCGGACAGGTAACAGTAATCTTTTCCTAAACTGGATTCAATGAACCCTAGAAGGTAGAAGAGACAAAGAAATTAAGTTAGACAAAAGACAAGTCCTAATAAATCTCCAAAGCTAATCGTACATTGAGAGTGGGAACCAAGCTATGCTAGCAAACAACTACAGTGCTGTGCCGCATTATCTGGGCAACTTTTCCTGTGGATGTACAATTCATCTATCTCTTGGCCCAGCTAGCTAGCTAGCTAGCTAGCAATCAGATCATGAATTCATTAATTTATCATTGCTCTGCTGGAAATTTGAGGCTACTTATTAATTTCAAGCAGATAGTATAATTAATTTACTATATTTTTTTATTTTTTATTCCCTTGATAAAAATATCTTGATCACTTGGTCGAGGTTTCACCATCAAAGTCTTAATTGCTTTTGAGGATTCCTTGGAAGAGGCACAAGTTGAACCATTAACTTTTTATTTAGGTCCCTAGCTAACTGTATTTTCAACAGAGAACGACCACTTCAATATTGATTTAGGAGTGTTTGGATTCATTGTGAGGTCTTCCATCCTAGCTAGCTATAGCTATTTTCTGGCTTGGAGCTTTTGTGATGGACCTTGCTTGTTTCTATATATTTTGTTAAGTAAGTTGGGTCCCAAAGCAATGTTTCTTGCACTTCTCCTAGCTTGGATCTTATGCTTGGATCTTCAGCACAACTTGTAAGAGATCTTATCAAATTAAACACACTTGAAAGTTAAGTAATTGGTACTTTTAGAGATAAAGGAAGCAAATTGTTATTAGCATGAACACTTCTTGCTAGCTAGTTGCAATCCCCTTCAACATCAAATTAACTACATCGAGCAATGTTAATTTCTCACACAAAGAGACATGAACTACATGATTAATCACATATTACATGGAACAACCATGCCACAGATAAGAACAGAAGCCACCAAAGAGAGCTTACTCAAATTATATTGCAAGGCTTCTCACCATATCCATATGAGTAAGCTTCGTACCATGAATTTGATGGCATTATTCCAGCAACATTCTCTAACATCTGAGGCATGAAAACGTCATCGAAAGACCCAAAGGGAGCATCTTGTCTTGCAGGCTGCTCTTGACTAGGATCCTTTGTGGGGACCTCTAGTGCACAGTGATCATCAACAACAGTTTTTGAAGCATTTGAAACCGTTTGATAATTTCCACCGACACCATGATCATCATCGTCCACAATCTTAGTAGGGTCTGGCAATTCAGAATCTTGGCCGGTGAGTTCTTGAACCAAAGCCCTAAATCCAGATGCACTAATCTTGAACTTCATGGGGTTGGATATGTACACTACTTTCATAGGCTTTTTCTTGGTTTTGGCTATTTTTGTTCCCTTTCTTTCTTGCACACCACCACCTACCAGGTCAATATGATAGTTGTCCATGACTGTAATGGATGGATAAGCTCTGAGATCAAAAGGGTGGCAGTATGTTTACCTATTAAAGAGATTCTTGAGGCTGCAATGCAAAGGAGTTTTATGAGAATGAAAAAGGTAGAGAGAGAGAGAGAGAGAGAGAGAGAGACAGAGCATGATGCTCAAAAGGAGTTCTGATAGTGCAAATTGAAGCAAACAACAAAACTTTGGGTGAGAATACAAGTTCCAACCGCGACACAGCACGTCTCTATTACTGCCTCCACAAGAATATAGATTCTTTTTTCAAAAAACAATTGATGCTAATAAATAGTAGATATTTCGAGAGGACTCACGATAAAATAGGTTATTATGAGTTTCATGTGGATGGATAAATAAGACCATATTAATGGACTTGACTTCTCGGGTAAATCTAAATTCTTCATTTTAAAATTAATAATTTGAATTTTTCACAAGTAAAAATAACTATTATTTAAAAAAAATTATAACTACTTGATAATTTACCTTTTTAATTTTAATATCTCGAAACAACTTTCAGTAATTAAATTAATTTATATTTTGATAAACTTTAAATATATTATTTATAGTCCAATTATTATTATTATTATTATTATTATTATTATACACACACGTTGTAAATTAAAGACTTTTATCTTTTAAATCAAATTAATATAAAAAATTATTATTTATAATATTGTTTAGAGAAACTCAAATGATAATGTTGGGAGTGTATTCAAACATTCATCTTGCTTGATGGATCTAGTTTTCCCTTGATTTTTGCTCCTAATTATAGATCAATCAAGTATCATTACTCTTACACTCGAGTCAATTATGTGATTAGATTAGGAAGACAGCGATAGATGTGCTCACACGCGCCAGAGGTTCACGTGAAAGCGATGGGCTAGCGGGAGCTTGGAGTTATCTGTATGCCGATAATTCCACCACGTGGCGTTCACCAGAAGGCTGGTTAGATGTGTATGACGTCATCTCATCCTCCTGTGATGACATCATGGCGGCAAGGTAGTAAATCAAGGAGCTCAATAGCCGGCTTGATTGGGCTCGGCTGCATGAATAATCCAGCGCTGGTCATCACCACCAGAGGTCATAGAACCTCTAGTTTTAAGTTTCTTGTGTTTCCCATTTGGCATCGAAAGGGTTATTTAGTATCAAGGAATCTCAAATTTCCTTACTGAAAATATTTTGAATGTGAGAATTATTTATTTTTGTTTCGCTATAAAATATTAAATTTTCGAGTAATTTAATGTTTTTTTGAATATCATATATCTCAAAACTAGAGAATGCGGTTTTTTTAAGGGAAATCTAGCATTGTTTTTATACTTAATCTCTCTTATTTTTTATTATTTTATTCAATATTTTACTCTTTTTTTTAATAAGTTTAAGTTTATTATTTGATCTTGTAGAATTTAAGTCATCAGGGTGTAATAGTAAACGTCTTGGAATTTCTCATGAATCCCATACATAAACCAAACATAATTAATAAATACATATTTCACTAAAGTCTTTTATTTTCAATCAAACAAAAATATAATATTGATTTTCAGCAATTACATTTTAAACAATCATTTTTTTTCCTTCAAAAAGACATATAAAAATACACATACAAAATTATCCTTTAAATTTATGTCAGCATTTTTAAAAAAGCTCTTCATCATAATTGTTTTTAAGAAAGCGTGAGCAGAAAAATGAGCTGCTTATTCCTAATTAAATGCTTATAAATTTATTTTTCAACAATGTAAGTTTCTTCTTCAAACTTGTAATTAACTAATTAATTAAGTTAGTAAATTTTGCTAATTTTGTCAATTAAGAAATCGTGGCATTGTAATATTAGCTTCCGTTCATCACTATAAGATTTAACAGTTTTACTGATAAAATTTTTTCGTTGGTATAAGACACATATTCTGTCGGTAATTAATTTACCGACGGAAATGCTTCGTCGGTGAATCTTTCGTCGGTAATTTTTTTTCCATCGGTAAATCCGTTGGTAATAAAAAATAAATTTATCTGCTCCATTTCATCGGTATATCCCTCGATAATAATATTTTTTATTACCAACGGAATTCGATGGAATTTCCGTTGGTAATTATTTAAAAACATTTTAAAAAAATTCATTTTATAAAATTATAAAATAATTAAATTAACATAAATTAACACTGTATAATATATACTAAAAAATGCTTGGAAAAAAGAATAAGAAAATCAACTCAAACAAATTTGCAACAAATAAATAAAACAAAAAAATAAATTCAACTAAAAAAATTCATATGAAAAAAATAAAGTTGCAATTGCTAAAAATTTAAAAATCCTATAAATAAATCAACTAAAAATTTATCTCATATGAAAAAAAAATCTCACAACAACATTTATACAATTATTAAGAACAAAAACAATTAAAAATAAAATAAAAAACAAATATAGTGAAAAAATCATGAAAAAAAAGAAAAAAGAAAAATCTTACCTTAATGTAGTTGCAAGTGAAGTTAAGGAGGAAAAAAAAATTTCGTTAAGCATATTAATTAAAAAAAAACTAAGAGGATAAAAGAAGAAAGAAGAAGAAGAAGACATACCCAAGCATGGAGAAAAAGAGAAAGAGATGAGGAGAGAAAAGAAGAGAAAGAAATATATATTGATGTTTTTTACATATAGTGAAGAAGAAGAAGAAGTAGAAGAACAAGAAGAAGAAGAATAATAAGGAGAAGAAATGAGTCTGTCTCTTGTGAAATAAGGGGATTGAAGCTTTTTATTGGCGCGCGTTATCGACGGATTTACCGACAGATAATTGAATATTAATATTTTTTAATTATTCCGTCAGTAATTCCATCGGTAATATTTAATTTAAATTTCAATTTCGTAAAATTTTTTCAGAAACTGCCAACAATTACCGAGGGTTTTTCAATCCGTCGGTGATTCCGTCTGTAATATTTAAATGAAAAATTTAAATTAATTGAATTTTTTCATAAAACCGCCAAATAACACTCTCTGGAAAATAGCGACGGAAAATTCCATCGGTGATTCCCTTTGTAATTGACATGATGAATAGTGTTCACAGTTTACCGACGAAATTATCGAGGGATTTTACTGATGGAATTTTTCATCGGTATTTCTGTCGGTAATTCCATTGGTAAAAATGACATGTTATCTTTTTTTTAAAAAAAAATTTAATTCCGTCGGTATATACCGAGGGAATATTTCTGTCGGTAAAATCCCTCCAAAATTTACCGACGAAAATATTCCATCGGTATTTCCATTTGTATTTATCAATTTTCTGGTAGTGCATATAACATATGATAAAATAGGAGATTAACCTCTCTCTTTTTTCTTTTTTCTTTTTTCTTTTTATCATTTTCAAAGGAACATCAAGTAGATTGTTAAATAATTCGGAATTATCCATGATTATATATATATATATATATATATATATATATATATATATATATAGTATCAGTACTAATATATACTCAATATTATATGAAATGTTACATCTCGAGAAAAAATATGTATGAATGAAATTGTTAATTTTTATCACTAATTTTTTTCTATTATATTTTTATTTTATTTTTTATCTCATTTATAATAGAATGATTTTATTTTCATATAAACAACCATTCAACTTTTCAGGAATCATCTATTAAGAAATCGTTTGGGAACGCGGTGCAAATCGCATTTCTAAAAAATTTAATTTTTTTGCTAAAATTTAATATGTTTTGAATCGTTTTGATGTGCTGATATCAAAAATAATTTTTAAAAAATAAAAAAAATTATTAGCATGCATTTCGGCACGAAAAGTTATTTGAAAAGCAACCACAACCACACTGCCAAACTAGTTCTAAATGGCTAGTATCTTTTGATTAACACACTTAATTAATATTATAAAAAATATATATATGTTAATTTCTAGAAAATAGGTTTTTCCATTAATATTATCTTGTTAACAATAAGAAATTTCTTAAAATTCTTGTTAATTTAAATTTGTTGGGAAAGGCTTTGCCATATCTATAATAAGACAATAAATACCAAAAAAATCACGAATAAAGAGCATTTCACAAGTTGTCTGATGAAATTTAATTCCAAGTTGGACTTATATATATATATATATATATATATATATATATATATATATATATATATATATATATGTTGTCGCAATGTATTACAACCGACAAAAAACAAATATTTCAAGTCAAGAAAAAGAAAGGGTTGTTGTATGACATAAATCTGAATATGTTGTAGCAAAATCATCTGCAGTGCTGGAACGAAAACTCAACTCACTCCCAAAAGTCATAATAATGCACTTGATTTTGACAGCCTCCATGGAATTTTGTTTCGCCCCCCCAATCCATTCAAAGAAAGCATTATCTTATCGTAGAACTTATACCATAAATTACTTGGCTAAATGCGTATGAGTCTTGTCTTTGCCATGATCCTAACTCTCTGCTTTCTCCCTTGCCATTCAATGATCATTAACTTTCCACGAAATTGTTATCTTCTTTGAAATTGTTATCTTCAATGATCATTCTTGTTGTTTGTATAGTTATAATTACTTTTTAAAATATATTTTTTAAAAAAAATTAACAACAACAATTTAATTTTTTTAAAAACGTTTTTAAAACATAAAAATAAATAGATATGACCAGTTTTATATATATATATAACTAGAAAAAAAAATCATCAATTGAATTCAATTCAATAATCATCTATGACCATGGTCAAATTAACAATATTTAATTTCATTACACAAGGAATTCTTTTGTTTTGAAAAATATTAATGGACCATGCGTGTGTGTATCCCTTGTTGGAATTTATACAAAACTAGCAATTTAGAGCCAGGATTTGTAAAGAGATGATGCTAGTTTTGTCAAAAAAAAATATATATATAAATAAATTTGGTCGACAATATTATAGGGTTTTGTTTAGTGTAGGATCTCACACGCAATAGAAATGCAAGCTGGGGCATTTCTGCTCGATCTCTCACGTGCCTTGACTTTCCTTGGTTGTAAAAAATAATCAAACCAAGCACCTTGACCAGCTGACCATATGATAATGTTGAATATTTTTTAAAAATTATTTTGATATAAAGATGTCAACTTCATATAAAAAAATCAAATTAAATTAAAGGCTGATTAAATGGAATACACAATATAACTTATAAGTATTTGTTTGGTATTGTGTTTTCAAATATGTTTCTTTTAAAAAAGATCAAGTTGATATTATTTTTTAATGTTTTCTTCATTTTGATATATTGATGTTAAAAAAAACTGAAAAAAACTATTTTGATGTATTTTCAAATGAGAAATACTTTTAAAAAGCATTTTGCACTATATTACCAAATACAATTAATAAATATTATAGTATAAACTAAAAGAGGTGGTGCTTTTACTGTGCACCACCTCACACAATACTATTCATTTTAATAGTGTTTTTTTTCCTTCTAAATCTATATTTATTTCCCTAATTTCATACCTGAACATTTAGTTTATTAGGTATCGAGTTTCATAATTTATTATAGTTGACTAGGTTTTATAACCTATATTACGGGTATATGGTAGGTTAGCTCAATAAACTAATGTTTTTTTATGTTTTTTTAATTGATATTTTTTTTAATTTTATCCTTTAACATTAAGTTGATTGAGAATTAAACTTCATGATTTATTTTAGTTTTTTTATGAGGTTATCTTAATCTCATGATCCAGGTCATGGATTTGACGGGTTAACCCGATTGACTTGAGTTTTTTTTATTGATATTTTTTCAATTTCATCATTCAGGATGGAGTTGATTATAAATTAAATTTCATGATTTATTTTGGTTTGTTTTCTATAAGATTATTTCGGTCTTATGACTCAAGTCAAATATTTTGCAGGTTAATTTAGATAGACTCAAATCGTTTTATTATGTCCTATTTTTAGATTGATTTTTTTAACCTTCAACAATGAGTTTATTGAAAATTATGCTTCATAATTTGTTTGGATTTACTTTCTATAAAGTTATCATAGTTTGACATGTTAACTCAGGTCAAATATTTTTGTTATTTTTTAATTTTATTATTTAATATTTGATTAATTAAAAATTGAGATTTATAATTTGTTTTGATTTATTTTATATGGAATTATCATTACTCATGATTCAGGTCAAAGATTTGACTGGTTAACTCAAGGTTGGCTTGGATTGCTTCAATATGTTGTCGTTTCAATATTATTTTTCAGAAAAAGATATTATTTTGAATCTTTATGAATCAAACTATGTTTTTATTAATTATTAAAATTATTTTTAAATTATAAAATTATTTAGATTATACTGAGTTAATCTCCACACAATTAAAAAAAATTACTACGGAAAATATTACCAATACCAAAATGTTTTTCTTGCATGTTAAAAAAGTAACCAATCCAATCGCGGTGGAACAAAAAAATGAAAGAACTATTTTCATGAGGAGAGATGAGAACAGGCGGCTTAAAATGAAGGCTAGCTAGTACTCAGCCACTGCAGCTGCTCCACTGAAAGCATCGCAACTGCACCTTCAAAGAAGCAATTAATAACAGAGAGGGGGGAGAGAAGGAGGGGACCTCTGTGTACCTAAATTGCGTACAGTGAATGAATAGTACGAATTCTACTGCTTTCATAGTTCGTAATACTGTCCAACAACCATAATTTTAATCTTTTATAATAATTGGGTTACAAGTTAGATAAATTAACTTAGATAAATTAACTTGAATTAATTTAAAAAAAAACAATAACGGCTGAAACGACCATTATTATTCCACCTGTAATAATCATGTTGATTAAATCAACAAAACATCACATGCCATTAATGGCCATAATAACTATCTTCTTTTTTCCAATACCGGACTCCCTCTCCTCTCGAACGAGATAAAACAATACAACATCATAAAAAAGCAATTTGGTGGCTGTTAAAAGGGCCATTGTTACTCCACTCGTCTTCCATTCAACTTCTCATTATTTTTATTTTCCCTGA
>Ga0325403_1002010_pt1 | contig 17664 bp, 14 predicted proteins | sample PopdelMetagenome_19_FD_205665 | JGI IMG/M metagenome (GOLD analysis project Ga0325403, IMG submission 205665) | Populus deltoides microbial communities from Bellville, Georgia, United States - Xylem-PdKOR-R4 | ecosystem: Host-associated > Plants > Phyllosphere > Stem > Wood/Secondary xylem...
AAACAAAAGTTAAAATGACGCTTTTTTGAATTTAGCTCTTCATTTAGCTCTCCGGTTGGAGATGCTCTTAGGACTAACAGGGCCATCATTTCCTCAAACTGGGCTGTTAGGAGGTGTACACCTGCCCTGGTTTGAATCCCACAAATACATTATTTATAATGAAAATATAAGGTAAGGACATGACATGTCAATTTTTGTACCATCCGTCATTAAGTTGTCAAGCTATTTTATTAGTAAGTTCAGAAAAAGATTCAAGTATTAATCTTTCTCTAGTAACATATACGTAGAATATTGGATACTGTAAATTGTTTCAGAGGATTTTAAGTCAAAGAATTTTGCTGAGTTGTCAAGGACTCGATTTCAATTCTTCCATGGCATTAACATGTCTACTTCTTTGCAGGTTACTGTGTTTTTATGGATGCTGAGCATGCCCTTGATTCATCATTAGCTAAGGCTATTGGGGTGAACACTGAGAACTTGCTTCTTTCGCAACCTGATTGTGGCGAACAAGCTCTCAGTCTTGTGGACACTCTCATCCGGAGTGGTTCTGTTGATGTCGTCGTTGTTGATAGTGTAAGTAAGGTGCTTTATTGGCTCGTAATCTTACATGTTATCAAGTCCTCTCTTAGTTATAGTTTCTTGTATTCAATGGATGAGGCTTTGTAGTTATAGTTTCTTGTATTCAATGAATCAGTGTTTGTATAATGTAACACTTGGTAAGATAATTCATTCACTTTACCATGCCCCTCCTACTCACCTTCTCATATGTCCTATTTAATGGTTATCATCTTAGCAGAGTTGTGTTAACCATTATGCCTGCAGCTTTTGCTGCAGATAGCGTGAGCGCACATGTATTAGACATCAATGCTTGGTTAAAGTTTATTTGTTTAGAATTATCCATACCATTGAATTTCAGACTACAGTTTGGAATTAAGTCTTGTTTTTATTTTTCTATCGTGAATAATGACAGGTAGCTGCACTTGTGCCTAAAAGTGAACTTGATGGAGAGATGGGTGATGCTCATATGGCAATGCAAGCCAGATTAATGAGCCAGGCACTTCGCAAACTGAGCCACTCTTTATCACAGTCACAGACTGTTCTGATCTTTATCAATCAGGTGCTATTTTGAAGTATTCCTATCATTATAGGTTTAGGAGATCTGTACTGATTTACCGTAAAACTATAAAGATGTATTTGCACATTCATTTTAGGTACTGGCTTAAAAGACCCAGCAGTTATTTGCATTCAAAACTAACTAAAGATTGGTCATTTACCAAATCTGGTCCAGATGTCATGCCAAATGGATTTTTGTCCCAATCAAAGAAACTTCTCATATGAGTTTTCATTCAGGCTGTCAATTTGGCTCAGTAGAGTACAATAATTGCATGCCAGGATTGTAATTGAGTTGAGTATTATACTGTTCAGGCTTGGTTTGTTCAAATTAAAATCAAGTGAGTTGGACTCATGTTTATTATCCTGCCAAAAAAATGTAGAAGCTTCGTTTAGTACCTCCTTGAATGAATTTGAGCTTGTACATGAATGTAATGATTAACTAATGTAAACAATCCCCATATATATATATATATATATATATATATATATATATATATAGTAGTCCTAATTGATGCTTGTGGTGGCTGACCTACATTAGAGCTTGTTCAAGGTTTTGGCCAGAACTTGTGTGTAATGGCTGTCAAATTGAGATTTGACTCGTGAATCAAAAGGTCCATTTTTGGGATTGTGAATCATAAAATTTAGTAACAAATGATAATGACATTAATAAAATATAATTAACATAGTAAATCTTGTCATTTAAATTTTTAGTTCTTAGTCATTTAATTACTTAAGTCTCAAAATTCAACATATTGTTCATTGCTACTTGATTATTCTAAAGACTCAATAATCTTGTTCTTCCCCGACATTGATGTAATCTTTGTAGTTCCTTGTCTTTGACGCTCTTGCTTTCTTTCACTGTTTTCTTTTTTTGTGAAAATTTAATTTATAATTCGTTTAAGTTTCTAGTAGAAATATTTATTGAAGAAGATTGTTTACATGTTGACATACATGACCTCTTGACTTAGCATTCCTATTCTTATCACCTCTCTTAAAATTATGCATTTTATTTCAATTTTCTATTCGAGAGGACTTGTAAAGCTCAATGAATTGTATTGAATCAAATCAAATCCTTACTGAATTGTAAGATTCAACAGAACAAGGAGATCTAGAGAAAATAGAACTAACATAAAACTCAACAATCTAGCTACCATTGAAACAGTAGAGTGAAAGTAGGATGAGGCATGCCTTTACCCTTCGTGTTAGTAGGAGTGGATTATTTAGAATGGGTTCGTGTGAAGAAGAGGTATTAGTCAACACCTTTGGGCTTGTGCCAGGTAAGTTAAGAAATGACACGCCAGCAGGTAACAAAGGAGATTTATGTGATCTTCACTGTATCCGTGTTGAAGATGCGACAAAGTGTTTGAATCGTTGTGGATTGTCCAAATCAAATGCCTAGTGGCATGATCAAAGCCAATAGTTATAAGCTATGTCCTTCATCATGATGTCAAACAAAACTATCCATGGAATCGTTATAATGTACCCAAGCAAGGGGTAAATCAATTGAAAGCCATGTTCTTTCTAGTAAGCAAATCAAAGGAGTTGTCAAGCCTGGGCAAGCTAATTTTCAGTAGTGTATCAAAGAGTTGTAGCTGGGGCACTACTTAAAAGGCAGTTAGGCTCAAGTTCAGTTTCTTAACAAGGTATCAGACAAGGTTAGGAAAACTAGTGAATTAGTTGAAGTTCAACCATCTCTTGTTTGTGAAAGGATAATTGCTTTCTATCTATCCAATTGCATAAGCACATCTGGTTCTAGCGTCGAATGGGAGTCCTCTTTATTTTTTTCTCTTCCATCTTTAGAGTTTCTTATTGTGTTTAAGAAGCCCCTAATCTTTTCTATCAGTACTATTAGTGAGCTAACATGCTAACAGTAGTTATAAACTAGTCTTTATTAAGCTTTCCTTTTTACCTAGCATGATAACAAAATAACTAATAACCTTAGAAGACTAGTAGTAGTTCTACTAATAGGACAAGACTGAGTTGGATTTTCTTGTCCTTTGCATTTCTTCCCCTGATCTGATTGTGCTAATTTAGAAGGGCCTAAAGAATGTTTCTAGTTATCTGAGGCAAGCGCATAAGAGAGCAAGCTTGTATTAGAGAGGACCAAGAATAAGAAAGGTTCAACTCGTACTAAATCTATTGGCACTTTAAAAAAATTTCTAAATGGAAAAACGTATCTACTGTGGTGACCCTTTCTAACTGAAAGACCAACACTCCCTTTAGTCTAAATAGCTAGATAAACTCCCAGCCAATAGGCAAGGACAAGCTATTTGTCTTTCAAGCAAGCTATGGATAAGAGGGATAGGTCAAAGGTAAAGGACCCAAGTTATTTGATTTGAGACTCTAAGCCAGTTCAATTCCTTTTCACATTGATGCCCTCTTTGAAAAACTAGTTGTCGAGTGTAAAGAGAACATGAAAGTTGCTCAACAAAAGAAATACAATGATTTAAACTATGTTGGTTCTTTTGATTACACCTTTGATATCATCACAAAGGTAGAATTGTACAAAGGATACATGGATACAACATGTATTGATGAAGCAAGTTAACCTTTGCTATTCATTACTCTGGAAATTGATGGAAGAGAAAAAAAAATTGTCAGTAGATGTTTCTGGTGCAAGCTTTTTTATGGAGGAACTTAAGCTAATTTCTAGAATTGTTGTACACTTGGGAGTGAAGAAAGAAAATGGGTTGGCGATTCTTGATTGGACACATGAGATCGAGGCAAGAATGGTTTTGGTCCAAGGATGGGTTTCTTCCTACTCACAGAGAATGATACAGGAGTTGTGTTTATAATTTATTTTATTTTGCTTATGATATTGAGGATGTTTAATTAATCTAGGCTCGTGTAATTAGCATCTGACTTTTAAAGTATTTCCTTGGAGGTTAAGTTATTTTAATTGGAGCCCAAGACTAGAAATCCTATTCCTACAAGGATCTAGGGCTTTAACTATGTATAAATAAGGGTGCTAGGGTTATTATATAGACTTTCTTTGTTATTTTATCAATCTATTCAGATTTTAGAGTATTCTTCTCTTCTTCTTTTTTCGTTATGTATTCTTTCTTGTATCTTTTTCTTTGACGTGTAATTTAATTCCTTCCCTTTTGTTGCCCTGGTAGCATAGTCAAAAGTAAGCAGTCGATATCGAGCTTACCTTTTTCTGATATTAATGCCTCCATGATTCTGGATATGAATTTTGGATCCATGTATAAATTAGTGTGCTGATCATGAGTCCATTGTAATTGGAATTGAGACTGGCTGTGCTAGTAATGGCATGAAATTATACAGGCACCGTCAGAATTTATTGCAATATGATGTGTGTGTGTGTATGTATAATGCTTGGTTCGTAAACTTTATCTGTCAACAGGTGAGAGCTAAGCTTTCAACTTTCGGATTTGGTGGGCCCACTGAAGTAACCTGTGGTGGTAATGCTCTGAAGTTCTATGCTTCTGTACGCCTAAACATAAGAAGGGTAGGGTTTATCAAGAAGGGAGAAGAGGTATGGCTGTTTTATCTTTTTCTCAACCCGTGAATTTGAAACCGTGTCAAGATGAGGAACTTTTGTGATACTTAATTACCACACTAGGTGGAATATAGACTAAATTTGCATTAGCTCCACCCTGCTTTGGGCTCCTTTAGACAATATATTCTTGACTTTGATTCTGGTCTTGTTCATTGTTTTTCAAACAAGGTGCAACAAAGCTTAAGACACTTGCTGGTGTAAGCTTTTGCTTGAACAGGATACAGGCTTGATCTATGATGGCAGAAAAAAATAGGGTTGACAATGGAATTGAAAAGGGAGGGATGGATTCCTTTATTTTGCAAATCAGTGTATCTTTTTACAGAGAGTTTTCTGGAAGTGACTGTTAGTTCCCTCACTGTTTCTTGGCTTGAGATCTGTTTGTTTTAACCACCTCTGCATGCTTAGTCGCCCATGAAGACATTTAGAAGATTGTTGTTGACAATTGGTTTATGTCTCATTCAAGATGAGTAAACAAGTGAAATGAATGACCTCGGATCTCGTGACTTTTGACATTACATTCTTCAGATCCCGTAACTGTCTATATTTTGGATTGAAGCTGGTTTACTCTTTGTTTTTTTTGTTCAGAAATGGTGAAGGGATGGGGTGGGGGAAGCAAGAAGTGCAGATTGTAGATTATTAGGTTTAAATCTCAACAATTATACATTTTTGGTTACAGAGGTTCGCATTACTTTGTCTTCTTTGTGTCAAAGTGTTGATTCTTACTTTCGTTTTTCTTTTTCAGACAACAGGAACTCAAGTTCAAGTGAAGATAGCGAAGAATAAGCTTGCCCCTCCATTTAAAACTGTTCAATTTGAGCTTGAGTTTGGCAAGGGAATAAGTCGTGAATCGGAGATCATAGAATTGGCAGTGAAACACAAATTCATCAAGAAAAATGGTGCATTTTATGACTGTAGTGGTCGCAAGTACCATGGCAAGGAAGCATTGAGGGAGTTTCTAGCTCATAATGATGATGTCCAGGAAGAGCTTATGATGAAGCTCAGGGAGAAGCTACTTGAAGCTGAGACTGATCAGGAACTGAAAGATGAGACTACAGATGGAGAACCAACCCAAGAAAGCATCCCACCTGATTCTACTGATGAAGAAGTATTTGCCGCAGCTGAAGCATATACGTAAACGACCTCAGAACTGTAGATGGAGGTTTATTCTGCTAAATCCCATGGCATCGCCCAGTTTTCTATGGAGTCCTGCCATCCCATCTCCTGCTCATCAACAGCACCAGGATTTCCAGTGGGCACAAATTGAAGGATTCGGAAGGCATCAGGTTTATTATAACTAAAAACTGCCCTAGCTTGTGACAGGACACATGGTTTATGATTGTGCCGCAGCTAAGATTTTTTAATCGTCAGTGTAGGTTTTGGTTCTAGAATGGATCAAAGTTTTGCGGGTCTAGATGAGCTACTGCTGAAAATGCAGGGCGGTTGCCATATTTCATGAAATGTACACCTAAATTATGTCTGTGAATGGGGCCAATTTTTTATTTATTTATGTAGTAATTAAAAATCCAGCGCAGTATCCTATTCAATGCATCCCTGTCATTGTGTTTTATGCGGGTACTTTTTGGTGAACTGTTAAGAGGCTAGGGCATCAGAGTTGGTCGGAACAGATGAAAATGGCTTCCATGCTAGTAAATAAATCCTTTTCCTCGTTGTGGTTTCTGCTCCACACTGTCGGCCATGACTCCGTCGGCTATAAATATCGGTGATCGCACAATCCGGTTTTGCCCTAAGCTCTTAAATTATATCTCAACTTTGTACCTTTAAATTCATTTCATGGAAATCCGACTTGGAAACAAATTCAGCTACGTCTTAAAATACAATACCTTATACGGTTCTAATACTTGTTTGTTAATATATTCAAGCTATCTGTATTTCTGTTGATAAATTAATCAAGCCGTACATACAATTTAGAACATTATACTATACTTTAAAAGCATTGGGAAAAACATCATATATGTATTGTGGACATAGATTCATTGTATTGTAGACCACACTATATATATAGAATATTTGCACTATAACATTTTAACGTCTGAGAAGTGTTGTCTTTTTTGTTTATTAGGAAAAAAATAATGTTAATTAAAGAGACAAATTGATAGGAAATAGTTATTGACGAGAGGTTAATGCTTACGGATGATTAATAAAAAAAGTGTTAATTAAAGAGACAGGTTGGTAAGAGATGACTATTGATAAGAGATTAACGCTCACAAATGATTAATGAAAAAAATGGTGTTAATTAAAGAGACAAGTTGATAGAAGATAGTATTAACGAAATTAACACTCACGAATAATTAATGAAAATAATAATGGAAATTAAATAACAAGTTAATAGGAAATAGTAATTGAGAAGAAAAGCAGACGTAACACTCACAATTCATTTATAAATACAAGAAATTACAATATTATATTAACTTTGTTGAAGGTCATAATATTGCATTGTGGTGTGCGCAAATCAATGGTCTTTCTAGGAATTTGCATGGGATTGGGATTCCTTTCTAGAGTGGTTGGGGGGACGAGGCTCAGTTGTTGAGGGCCCAAAGAACAAGAGAAGGCTTTCTGTTTGGGCTTGGTCCAGACAGAATGCTATTTTAAACGGACAATCACCCTGCCGTTTGGGCCTGGCCCAAAATGCTGGGCTGTCAATTTTCTTTTTTCTTTTTCCTGCTGTGCTATCTTCTTCACTTGTATATCTCCTTTTCCGCTCTTAGTTGACGATGCTTTGATTCATATGGGAAATAGCTGAGTTAAGAAATGACATTTTTTTTATGAATTCTTAAATGTCTTCTGTTAAAATCTAGGAGGAGATGGAAGCTGGCAAGATAGTTGTAGATAAAGCACCCAAGAGTTGATGACGCTTCTGTTCCCAATGAAGACGAAGAGGTAAATGGCTATTTAGTAGACTTTCCTGACTGGTGCATTTAACATTTGTTTGATTCGATTCTTGTTAAGAAGTGCTTTTATGTCTGTCACTGTCACGTAGCTGCAAGCTGAGCATGGCACTAAGCCGTAATCGGTAGATTTGCTCTCTATTCACTGTTTTGGCACCAGCAGCTTTTAATCATTTGAATGTCTTTTCTTTCGGAAATCGTTCGAATATATCATCCTTGAAGGGCGTTAACAGATAAATCATTCATGTAGTCGTTCTAGATAAGTTGTTCTTATGTTCATGATGTAAAATTATGAACTTTTAATCTTTCCTCGACTGGCAATGAACCACGCTGCCCCCATTCTGTTGGAAACTTCAATCTCTAGGCTGGAGCTTGCCTGCCTTCGTCTTTTGTTTATTTACCATATTAGGATAGCATACTTGAAATTAAACATAGAGTTTTAATTGCAATTGTGTGTTATAAGGGGAAGAAGAGGCCTATCTCGAAGCACTGAGAGTGATGAGGACAAGCTAGAAGAGCAGTCTATAATTCCCAACTGATTGCAACTCAAGATATCAATAATTTCTACTCGCCAAGCTCTGGACAACATAATTGTGGGGAAGAAAGGCTTCCTCGGATTACGTAGTCCACTGGAGATCAAGAAAAAAGTATCCCATATCAAGGATAGTAGAAGTAATCATCTTCTCCGGCTTCAATGCAAAGGGTAGGATAGCCATAGTGGGCTGGAGTTGACATGTAATAATCATGGTAAAATAGTGGGCTGGAGTTGACATGTAATAATCATGGTAAAATCTTGCACTATTGATATAATTTATCAGGTGTTTGGCCCTTCTTTCATGTGATTCTTGCTCATGCGAGCTTATAAGATCTGTTTCTATTTCCATGAAAAATGATGTAATAAAAATTGCTTGAGGCTTCGTTACTGACCATCCACAGCAAATAGAATGCACGAGTTCATCTTTTAAGGCCGGCAAACGACCAAAATAGCACCGTCACTGTCCTCGTCCGCATGATTCATCAGATCACGCATGCAAGCATTTTGTCCTATCATTGATTTCAAAATCTAAACATTGAAAAACTCTGATATTCCACTTCTATTTTGTCTCGACTAAAAATCTGAAATGAAAAAGATACCAAACGCCAATGAAATAATCAGATTCGAAATTTTCATACTCGGACGTGTAGTTGCCTAATCACCAATTGTTTTTCGGATGCCGAACACAATAGTGAGCTGACTATCAGCATATTGTTTCCAAGTCAAATTATCACCATGATGTGCTACAAGTGATGTTAACGATTTCAATACAATCTAGTATCTTGACGCGCACCACTACCTAGCTGGGTTTACCCTTAGTCCTGCTGTAAGGTTGCCTTCATTAACTTCAAAACAACAGCTGCTAATTCAGTTTGATGTGAAGTGTAGCTATGATTTGCTCCTTCTATGATGTGTAGACTGTGATTTGGTATGATCTTGGCAAACTCTAATGCGTCCTCCACTGGGATGATTTCATCAGCAGATCCATGAATAGTGAAGACCCTGCATGCAGAATTGTGGTAATGAAGGCACAAACAATACACAGACAGAGACACACCAGTGTAAAATGCATTATAAAGCATTGAGAGAAATTGAAAATAGATTAAACAGAACAAGAAGCGAGCAATTGGCTATAACAAAGAAATTCCCAATCTAGGAACTAAAGAGATGCAGCAGCACTTCTTTGGATAAAAAATGTGTCATCGCCTGAATTACGCTTCAAGCAACATCATCAAAATGGATTTCCAGCAGCAAAAAACAAGGAGATGACCAAATTGTTTATTTGTACAATAAAATAGCACGGTGCATTTTCACAAGAAAATCACTCTCTCTCGTTCATCACAATTAGAAACTTCTTGTTTCCTTCTTGTGCTTTGAGAGCATCCGTGGGGTTGCCTGTCATTAGTGTGTTAATTTCATTTCATCAAGTCTAGGGATCTCATTTTGCTTATTAGCATCTAGTTTATGGATAGATTTTCACAAAAACATTACAACTGGAACTAAGTTTGACACACTAGACATGCTTGTCAAGCAAAAGCAAAGATAACAAGCTACTTAAAGATGAAAGCGCTCACCTGCAGTCCTTATTGATTACAAGGCATGCTTTATGAATATCAGTATTCAGGCGATCCATCAAACTTTCCTCAGTCACACGATAAATAACACTTCCTGCAGACGGTTATGTCAGGCAGCTTGCAAAATCTTTCATTTAAGAAATTAATTTACATATATTCTTGAAACAAAAATGGATTACCTGTTCTATTCTTAACATTGATGAATCCATCTTGTTTGATCTTTTCCATAAAGTCTTTTCCGATCCGTTCTTCAATGCCTCTCTTCAGATCATAACGGCCAGAAACATTGAATACTGTAGTGATATCCTGATATTTGGAAGCATATAGGAGCACCACATCGCCTCCTGCAATTACATTGTTGACATGACAGCTTTCAAAGAGAGGATTATAATTTACATAAACTTATTATTTATCATAGTAGACCTTGCACACTAGACTTCCAAAACAGATGAGTTGAATAGAACGTGAAATTGACACAGCTAATCATGAGGAGCATTATTACTAAACTGCCCTTCATTTCCACTCAAAAAAAGGGGCCCACTTTTTCCATGCATTATATTACTGAAACCCTTCATATTCTGGGCTTCTTTCTTTAGAATTCCCATCTGAGTCTCCACCTTAGATTAGGCACAGAAGACGAGCAGGCATCGTTAGAAGTATTTGTATGACATTCTGCATGGAGATTTAATATGAAGACTTTGGACTATAAGCTTGTCATTTAAAAGGTTCCATCCAAAATTGACATTCCATAGATAAATAATACCCCTACACCATGTCTCTTTGGAGCTTAAAACATATATCAGAAGTAAATAAATTAACGACATTCATGGCAGTGTTGACTGCCCGCCAACACCGCAGAGAGCCAAAAGTTGAGAATGTTCCAGGCAAGCAGTAGCCAAGAGCACTACCTTGAGCATCCGTTGCCACCTCAAATGACTTCTCACTTCTGCCACTAGGGCAACAGCATCAGCACACACATTTCCAAGGGAAAACTTATCTCCAGCTCTCTATCAGCATTGTCACCCAGCAGTCACCCTTTTACTACATGCGAATGCATCATAAGTGCTGTGTCATCATCAATGGTATGTATGCCACAGCCAATTTGCCATCGCCTCATCAACCGAGTGTTATTACATTCAGAACAACCTCAATACCTTTCACGCCTTATTCCTAATCACTCTTTTCTACTATCACATGATTCACTACATCAACTATGCATGTCAACTTCTATTGCCTCCATCTTACTACAGCAATGGAAATTCAACAACAGTGGTATTATCTGCATTAACATTGTAGGCTTAAAAAACTTAACTTCATCTTGGCAGTGGCGTCTACACAATTTAGATGTTGAATAATCGTATGCACACCTTTACTATGCCCAAGAATTGCACTTATGGCACGGCTTGCTCCACGGAAGTGTTCCATTACAGAACGTAAATCATCAGCCTCTCTCCAATAACTACCATACGCAAATGAACCTTCACTTTCCCTGGTAAAAAATATTACAACAAAATCAGCATGAAACTAAATGCTTATTGTTTGCAGCAAGAATTGAACTGTGTGCCAACGATTCAGGCAATTGGAATCTACCACGGTAAACACAGATTTATTTCTTCCAGTTTGAGAACAAACGACCACTAACTGATCTGAAAATGTTTCCACACTATAACTGATATCTAAACAATTCAATTATAAACATGAAAGTCCTGGAAGAAATCAAGCATGATAATATTTGGTAAAATATCAAATTGATCTTGGATTCTTTTTAAAGGAGACCCCTACGGATCACAGAAATAACAATCAGAAATCAACCCACAATTCTCTTTGCTTTGATTGATTCTAAAGCGTTGGAAAAATAGAAAGGTCCTTCGATATCAAATTGGTCATCAGCTTCCACAAAAAGAACAAAGCAAGTAGCAGATTGTAAGACCAAAAGGAGGAGAATTTTGATCATTCTTTCCATGGCATCTAGATACGTTATGTGCCACAATTACTACCTTTCATGATTGATGATGCCAGCTAAAAAGGTTGCATTACCTATTAAGACAAACTACACGATCAGCAATCTGCTCTGCTGCAATTATCAAGTCATTTTTTGTTCGAGTTCTAAGCAATTATATACATATGGGAAAAAAGTGGCGAGCAAAAAAATAAAATATCCTGTACAGTAAAAACAAACAAAAAACAAGTTACCCATTTCCAGAAAAGTCGAAGCGGAAGGAAGAGGTTCCTTCCTTTTCTAATGCCTTGGCAAGATTCACCATAGTATCGTTTCCCTTGAGATAGAGAGAAAATACAACAAACCCAAGTCAGCTTTTACTTCTTTTCTTGTTTTTGTAAGGTAAAAAAATCAAATATGAAAGCAGACAACCTTTGTGGAACGAAAACCATGGCACAATATAACAATCTCGTTGGATCCAGTGTCATGTAATAAGCCCACCAGTTTTTCACCGTGTTTGTTTGATATGATCACTTTCTGCTGCTCAACAACTGTAAGCAAACCCGCCAATAATGTACATCTTTGACATCATCCATAAACAAATGCTAATACACGCACATGTATAAGTATATTACCTGGGTTTTGGCCAGAGGGAGGGAGAGCCATCCTTAATGTCACGCTGCGATTGAACAAGGATGAGAATGAACGTAGATGGCGAAGAGGAGATGTAGGTGAAGAGGGGGGCTTTTTTGAGATTGATGAATTTTTTGCTACTACTGGACACTTATTACAAACAACAAGGTTTTCCATTTATTTTGTACTTACTATTAAACCAGCGATTGGGTTTGCTGCTCTATGGTTTGAGCTCTCGCTTGTGCCTTGTGAGTGAATGGTTTTGTCCGTTGCTTCGATCCAATTACATTACTTTGTATTATTATTATTATTATTATTATTATTATCCCACTTCTTCTTTTTTTCCTCTACTCTTTCTATTAAACGTGGTTACATGCACTTCATGTTTTCTTTTCCTCTTCTTTCCCTACTCACAGTAGTCAGCAGAACAATATTTTTCCTTCACATGCCTTTTCTACACTCCTTGTCATTCCTCTCCTTCACTAGAAGCCTAACTACCACCCATTTCAATCATCGATGACAAACCAATATGTTGTTTCATTGATCTCCGATCAACCAGCCGACAAAGACCGATAACCTTGGGTGGGTGGTGAGCTTATTTCTCTTTATTTGTTCTTTTAATGTTGCATTTCTTTTGTTGTTGAAGCATTATCTAATATTGATTTTGAGAAATAGTTTGAGACCATGAAATTGAGATGGATTCCATGTACATCAATAAAGTATGGACCTTGGTTAATCCACCAAATATGATAAAACCCATAGGATTTTAATGTGTTTTTAAGAGAAAAAATGACATGGATAACAACATACAAACATACAAAGCTAAACTAGTTGTTAAAGGTTAGGTTGACTTTAATAAAACTTTCTCTTTAGTAACTTTGTTAAAATCCATAATGATTATGAGATTTGAAACATGAATATCAAAATTGCATTCATGAATATGAATCTTCATGAAGATGTGTATAAGACACAACTTGAAGGTTTTGAATCTAAAAACTTTTCTGACAAATAGGCAAGTTATAAAAATTCATTTATGGACTCAAGAAAACTTCAAGGAGTTGGAATATTAGTTTTGATGAGATGATCAAATAGTTTGATTTCATAAAAAATAATGGATGAGTCTTGTGTTTATAAAAAGGTTAATAGAAGTGAAGTCAATTTTTTAATATTAAATGTAGACAACATATTATTGATAAGAAACAATAATCCTTTACTCTTATCAGTAAAGATCTGGTTGTCTAAGAATTTCTCTATGAAAGATATGGAAGAAGCAACCTATATACCAGGAATAAAAATCTATATGGATAGATCTAATAAGTTGTTTATATTGTCTTAGTTCACATACATAGACAAGATGCTAAAATAGTTTAGCATTGAAGAATCCAAGAGAGAATACTTACCAATTATACATGAGATACGTTTCTCCAAGAACATGTGTTTTAAGACATAAATCGAAAGAGATAAGATGGAAAAGATACCAAATGCTTCGACTATATGATCAATTATATATGTGATGCTATACACAAGACCATATGTATCTTATGTTTTAAGCATAACAAGTAGATATCAATCTAATCACGCGAGGATCATTGGAAAATAGTTAAAAACATTCTTAAATACTTAAGAAGAATAAATAATGTTTGTCTAGTCTATATATGAGATAAACTATTCGTTTTGAGCATAACAAGTAGATATCAATCGAATCATGTAAGGATCATTGAAAAATAGTTTAAAACATTGTTAAATGCTTATGAAAAAAAATTAAGAATGTCTTTTTGGTCTATAAAGGAGATGAACTAATAGTTCATAGTTATTAAGATGTTAATTTTTAATTTACTATTAAAGATAACAAATCCCAATCAGAATATATTTTTACTCTAAACATTATTGTTATAAGTTCGAAAAGTTTCAAACAAGAGATCATACTAGATTTAACAACTAAAGCTAAGTACACCTTTGCACTTAAAGAGGCAAAAAAAAATTGTTTGAATCAAGAAGTTCATGAACTAGATCTAGTTTCTAGTATTGTTGATCTAATAACTATGTATTATAATGACAATGGAGCCATCACACAAGCAAAGAAACCAAGTTCTCATTAATCCAAACATATATTTAGACAATTCCATTTAATTAAAAAATTCATAGAAATGAAAGATATAAAGATAAAATTAGTACCCACTGAAGATAATCTTGTAGATCCTCTTACTAAGTCATTATCCCAACAAAAGCATTATCACCATATGGAGCGGTATGGTATTTGATACAGGAGTGATTGGCCTTATCGCAAGTGGAAGATTGTTAATGTATATGTCTTGTAGCCAATTAGTTGAAAAGATATGGCATTGACTTTATTCATGCAAAACATATTTATTATTAATAAAGGCTTTCTTTATTTTTAATATTCATTTATATTTTATTAATGAATTAAAGTAAAGACAAAGTCATTGGGGAAAAAAAACTTTGGAAATGAAATTATAAAGTGATTATAATTATGAGATTCATATTGCATTAAAGTATTGTTCTTAGTTAAATGCTCTATTAAAATTGAATATTAATTTAAACTGTTGAGACTAGTATATATTATGTTCTTTCCTTTATGAAAGAAAACGGTTGTTCTTATAAGATAATGTATTAGGAATACCTAGAACTAATATATAGGTGCTTGTTAGATGACATGTACATTGAACTGACCTGTATGAGAATTTCATATGGAGAGATCACATGTGTTTATAGAAAGGTTCACATGACAGTTATGTAAATAATCCTTAGACTTGAAATCACTAAATTGTATTATCTTGTAAATATTATGCTTTGATCATGACAACTTGTTGTCTTAATAAAGAGTAACAAATTGATATATATTAAGTATAACATGAACTATATAAAGATATTTAAGTAATTAAGATAAGATTCATCACTCTGGGTGAATTAGGCAAAATGTTCCACATGTTCTCAAATAAATTTGATTGTGAAATTCTTACGTAAGGTGGAATAAGATTTGAAAAGAGTTTCAAATTTTATTCAAAAGATCAATGACTATGCTGTTGATAACAAACCTGATTTGATAGATTAGACATATTTCATGCTATAATGTCTAAATCATAACATTCCTGATAAAAGGATAATAATTATATTGAGAAACTGCTCACTAAAGTTTTAAGTCAAACCACTTATGACTTTCTTAATATTTAGAGAATCATGACAGGTTACTAAACATTGTATTTTATCTTCAAATATAAATCAATTAATTGTTGAATTGATAATAAACTAAATTTTCTAATGTGTTTATCATATTTTATTTAGAATTATGATTTATATTTGGGCCAACTTATTAGAAACCTAATAAGTCACATATATGTAGAACCCTTGGTTAGAAATTAAATTAGAATAATTAATCAAGTGTGAGTTGATTGTAAATAATTTTTAGAAATTAAGGACTATGGTATAATCAATATAAGAAATTATAATTCTAGATCTAGAAAATTAAGTATGGACTTGATTGAATAAATTTTTAAAATTGTCATGAAATAATAAATGTGATATTATTCATAGGCAAAGTGATATTTTTCTATTTATAGGGTTATTAACTTTGCTCTATAAAGATAATATTATGTCTTATATGATACGGTTCAGCCATATGATGCAATCTAAGTAAGGTTATAGTCGGATTTTGGCGTAGAAAGCGCAACAATCTAGGTTTACGACAACAGTCATAATTCTCAATTTGACCGTTGGATCATGCTAACATTTTATGTGGACTCTCCAGACATGATGTCCTACTATGGGTTACAATTTCAGGTCAATCAGAGTTTGGGAAGGTACCACAATACAGGTCAACAGAGGCTGTATGAATTTTGTTAGTTACTTCTATTTGACTTGTGGACTTTTTATTTGGTTAGGATTCTTTTCCTACAAGGATGTGGCAGCTGATTTTGAGAATTTCCTAGTTCTACAAGGATCTTTAATGAGGTGCAATATAATCTCCAAGTATAGCAATGATTCATTAATGTTTCAAAATCCTTTTCGTATAAGGATTCCTTATTTATCCTAGCTACACAAGGAAAGAAGGGCTAGTGGTATTTAATGACACATTAGTTATTTTTATTATTTTCTTTCATGTTTGGGCTTAATTACAACTTTGTTTTAAGCTAGGATCCGAGGCTTGTTTGAATCAGGTTATGGCTTTTCAGTTTAGGGTTTTAGGGTCAGTTTTGTATGGGGGTCAGTTCAGCCCACAAGGATAGATCCATTAGGGTTAATTTTTCAAGAACTATTTAAACTCATGTAAGCCAAAATTTCAGCAGCTTTGATGATAATTACTTCTGAATTTTTCAGTTTTAACGTGTAAGAGTGATTCTTTCATTCTTCAGTTCTTAAACAAACTGAATCTGACTTATCGAAGATTAACTGGCTTCGTGATGTCATTATACTCAATCCAATAGTGTTGGTGCCTTGGGGCAGGTTTCAATTGTGTCACACTCCTATCAGACCTATTTCGGCTTTCCAGGATCAGATCTCAATCTTGATTGTGGGTTGCGTGACCACGTGATCACGAGGTTCGCATCATTATATTTTCTATAAGTTACGATACATAACATATTGTACACACTCCACCTATACAGATAAGTAGGGTAGAGAAAAGAAAAGTTAGCACTTAAGGCATAATAGTCCATCTCTCTCAAAAGGGTTTTGGAAGAATTCTCATTAGTGGTTCATGTGAATTATAGTTAGAGGTTGGACACTTGAAAGACTTGTGGTTTGTGACAACCCAGCCTTGAAGAAATTGTTCAAACAAAAAAATTGATCTTTAGGTAATCTTTACTTAAACTCTAAATGACCCTTGATTGTCTAAAAGAATTCCGAGGACTTTTGAAATCTTTTTTAAGATTTATTATTTTTGTTATGTCTATATGTTTCGAGAAACCTACCACGATATGCTTTTTTGATAAGATTAGGGATTAAGAATACCTTAATAGAACATCCCTTGTCAAATGAAATTTGTTGGCATCCAATTAAGTTTTTTTTTTTAATTACTAGAATGTTATCAACGAACAACATTCTTTTTCTTTCACTATTTTTCAGCAAGTTTCTCTCTCCTTTCTAAAACTTAAAGACTAAAAAATTGAATTTGTAGTCCAAAACTAAAATTCCATAAACTAAAGGGTGTAAAAGGAAAGTAGGTGGACCAAAAAGAACTTTCTTGTATGAATTTGAGTTTGGCAACATATTTTGCTTATGTTTTTTAGTTTGGTCCTATTTCTTTTAATTGTTTCTTTTTATTATTATTGTCGCACCCTTGCGAGCGGAGCACGGCGTCGCGGCGACCATCGGTTGATTTTGGGGTCGTTTTCTGTTTTTGTGAATAACGGAGTCGCCACCTAGTATTTGGTCACTAGGAACCCTAATTGGTCTTTCAGAGATTCTAAGGTAAGGGACTTGTT
>Ga0325403_1002011_pt1 | contig 17662 bp, 18 predicted proteins | sample PopdelMetagenome_19_FD_205665 | JGI IMG/M metagenome (GOLD analysis project Ga0325403, IMG submission 205665) | Populus deltoides microbial communities from Bellville, Georgia, United States - Xylem-PdKOR-R4 | ecosystem: Host-associated > Plants > Phyllosphere > Stem > Wood/Secondary xylem...
CCACCGGGAGGGTCCGCCCCGGCGACGGGGAGCGCAGGCGCAGCGCCGGGTCGGCGGCCATCCGGCCGGTGCGGACCGCCCAGGCGGTGAAGCTGCGGACCGCCGAGGTGCGCCGCGCCAGGCTGGAGCGGGCGGCGCCGTCGGCCGCCAGCGCCCCCAGCCACTCGCGCAGGTCGGCCAGCGACAGCTCGTCGAGCCCCGCCCCCGAGCGGTCGAGGTGGGCCTGCAGGGAGGCGAGGTCGGCCGCGTAGGCGCGGGTGGTGGCCGGGGAGGAGCCCCGTTCCAGCTCCAGGTGCCGGCAGAACAGCGCCGGCCACTCCACCGGGGCGCCGCCCGCGTCGTCGTCCGTGCCCACCTCCCCACTCTCAGCGACCGCCCCCTCGGGCGTCGAGCCCGCCGCGCCGCCACCCCCCGGGCTCCTGGACGGCCAGCCCCCGCAGGGACAGCTCGCCCAGGGCGGTGCGGACGTGCTCGACCGGCACCCCCGCGGTGACCGCGACCCTGGTCAGCGGGCGAGGAGCAGCGGCCGGCAGGGCGTCCAGCACGGCGCGCGCCAGCTCGCCCAGGCCGTCGTGGGCCCGGGCGGGCCCGGCGCGTCGGCTGCCACGGCCGTCGTCGCAGTCGCCGGTGGTGCCGGCGACCAGCTGCACGAGCTCGTCGGCGTCGGTGATGCAGGCGACCTCCGGGTGGGAGCGCATCAGCCGGTGGCAGCCCGTCGAGCTCGCCGAGGTCACCGGGCCGGGTACCGCCCCGACGTGCCGGCCGATCAGCAGCGCCCGGTTCGCCGTGGCCAGCGAGCCCGAGCGCCACCCCGCCTCGACGACCACCGTGGCGCGGCTGGCCGCCGCGATGAGGCGGTTGCGCTCCAGGAACCGCCGCTTCATGGGGCTCGACCCGGGCGGCAGCTCGCTGATCACCGCCCCCTCCTCGGCGATCGCGGCGAGGAGCCGGTCGTGGCTGCGGGGGTAGGCCCTGTCGACACCGCACGCGAGCACCGCGACCGTGGGCACCCCCACGGCGAGCGCCCCGCGGTGCGCGGCGCCGTCGATGCCGAGGGCGGCTCCGGAGACGGTGGTGACCCCGCGGTCACCCGCGCCCGCGGCGAGCTCCGCGGCCAGCCGCTCGCCGTAGGCGGTGGCCGCGCGGGCCCCCACCACGGCAGCGCTGCGCGTGCAGAGCGCGGCGGGGTCGCCGCCGCCGCGGACCCACAGCACGAACGGTCGGACGTCGCCCAGGTCGTCCAGGCCGGTGGGCCACTCCCGCTCGTCGGGGAGCACCACCCGCCCGCCGGCGGCGGACACCGCGGCGAGGTCGCGCTCCGGCTCGGTCTCCGGCAGCCGCACCCGCCAGCGCGCCAGGCCGGCCGCCAGGCTGCGGGGCTCCTCGCCGTCGCGGCACTCCCCCGCGGTGACCGGCGCCGAGGAGGCGAGCCGCTCCAGCGCCGCGACGGGCCCGCGGGCCGCCACGAACCTCAGCGCCACCTGGTCCTCCGGCTCGGCCAGGCGGGACCAGGCCACCTGCGCCAGGCGCGGGTCGGCGGCCCAGCGGGGAGCCCGCGCGCCGCCCAGCGGGAGCACCGGCTGCCAGCCACCCGCAGCGCCCGCACCGGTCGCGCCGCTCACGCCGCGACCCAGGGCAGGCGCCACGCCTCGGCCGCGGCGACGTCGTCGGCGCCGGGGCGCTCGCGGCCGTCGAGGTCTGCCAGGGTCCAGGCGGCGCGGAGCACCCTGTCGAGGCCGCGCAGGGTCAGGTCACCGCGCTCGAGGCTCGCGTGCGCCGAGGCCGTCACCCGGGCGGGCAGCCGCAGGGGGCCCCGGAGGTGGGACCCCGGCACCTCTCCGTTGCACCGCCACGGGGTGCCCCGCAACCGCTCGAGCGCCGCACCGCGGGCCACCGCCACCCGGGCGGCCACCGCTGCCGAGCTCTCCCCGCCGGCGGCCTCGGCGAGCTCGGTGCGGCTCACCGGGTCGACCGGCACCTGCAGGTCGACCCGGTCGAGGAGCGGCCCCGACAGGCGGGCCTGGTACCGGCGCCGCTCGACGGAGGTGCACCGGCAGGACAGGCCCTTGCCGCTCCCCCGGCCGCACGGGCACGGGTTGGCGGTGAGGACCAGCTGGAACCGGGCGGGGAACCGCGCGGTCCCCCGGGCGCGGGCCAGCACGATCTCGCCGTCCTCCAGCGGCTGGCGCATCCCCTCCAGCACCCGCCGGTCGAACTCGGGGGCCTCGTCGAGCAGCAGCACACCGCGGTGGGCCCGCGACACCGCCCCCGGGGAGGGGACCGCCGAGCCCCCGCCGAGCACGGCGGCGGCGCTGGCGGTGTGGTGGGGCGCCTCGAAGGGCGGGGTGCGCAGGAGCCCGGCGGAGGGGTCGAAGGAGCCGCTGACGGAGTGCACCGCGGTCACCTCGACGGCCTCGGCCTCGGTGAGGGCCGGGAGCACGCCGGGCAGGCGCGCTGCCAGCATCGACTTGCCCGCGCCGGGCGGGCCGAGCAGCAGCAGGTGGTGCCCGCCCGCCGCGGCGACCTCCAGGGCGCGGCGGGCCACCGCCTGGCCCACGACGTCGGCGAGGTCCGGAGGCGGGGAGGCCCGGCCGTCACCGGCTGCGTCGTACCCGGTGACCGGGATGCGCGGCGGGGCGGGCACGTCCTCGCCGCCGTGGGCGCGGACGACGTCTCCCAGGTGCTCCACCCCCACCACCTCCACCCCGGGCACCAGGGCGGCCTCGGCGGCGTTGGCCGCAGGCACCACCACCCTCCCGACACCGGCGGAGGCGGCCGCCAGCACCGCCGGCAGCACGCCCCGCACCGGACGGAGCCAGCCGTCGAGCCCCAGCTCGCCCACGTGCACCGCCGAGGCCGCCGACGCCGGGCGCAGGCTCCCCTGCGCCGCGAGCAGGGCGACGGCCACACCGAGGTCGAACCCGGTGCCGGCCTTGGGCAGCGACGCCGGCGAGAGGTTCACGACCACCCGGCGGTCCGGCACCGCGAGCCGGGCGTTGCGCAGGGCCGCGCGGACCCGGTCGCGCGACTCGACCAGCGACGCGTCGGGCAGCCCCACCAGCACGAACGCCGGCAGGCCCGCGGTGACGGCGGCCTCCACCTCCACGACGTGCCCGGCCAGCCCGACCAGCGCGACCGACAGCGCGCGCCCGACGCTCACGCGCCGACCCCGCGGAGGTGCTGGACGCGGGCGGCCCCGCTGCGCGGCAGCACCACGGCGACGACGTCGAGGCGCAGCCCGGCCGGGCGCACGGGGTGCTCCTGGCGCCACAGCCCGAGCAGGCGCCGCAGCCGTGCGACCTTGCGCGGGGTGACGGACTCCAGCGGCGTGCCCGCCGCCAGGGAGCGGCGGGTGCGCACCTCGACGCCCACCAGGACGTCGCCGTCGCGGGCGACCAGGTCGAGCTCACCCCAGCGGCACCGCCAGTTGCGGTCGAGGACGACCATGCCCGCCGCCTGCAGGTGCTCCGCGGCCAGGCGCTCGCCGTACCTGCCGACGGCGAGCCTCGCCGCACCGGCACCCGCCCCGCTGGTCGAGCCACCGCCCGGGCGGCTACCCGGCACCTCCACCGCTGCTGCGCGCTCCACGCGACCACCTCCGGGTGGTCACGCTGCCCTCCGCCGGACGGTGCCGGTCACCCCGCGCACGCCCCTGTGGACGGGGCTCCCGCGGGAGCCGCCTGTGGGCGCAGCGGTGCACCCGGGGCCGGCCGCCAGCCGGTCAGCGGCTCAGCGGGTGAAGCCCTCCGGCTTCGGCACCTCGAGGTCGCTCTTGGACAGCTCCTCGACGTTGACGTCCTTGAACGTCACCACCCGCACGGTCTTCACGAACCGCGCCGAGCGGTACACGTCCCACACCCAGGCGTCGGAGAGCACCAGCTCGAACCACACCTCGCCGTCGGTGGTGCGGGGCCGCAGGTCGACGGAGTTGGCCAGGTAGAAGCGCCGCTCGGTCTCCACCACGTAGGAGAACAGCCCCACCACGTCGCGGTACTCGCGGTAGAGCGCGAGCTCCATCTCGGTCTCGTAGTCCTCGAGGTCCTCAGCGCTCATCGCGGCTCATCATGCACCAGCGCCGGGGCGGGCTCCCGGACGTCCACCGCGCGGTCCGCCCCGGCGCCCCCGGGGCCGTCGGCGAGGTCGAGCAGGTCGAGCTGCTCGGACAGGGCCGCCCCCGCCGCTGCGGCGGACGCGCCGGGGAGCCGCCAGCTGCGGCGGTGCTGGTCGCAGGGCCCGAGCTCGCGCAGCGCGGCCAGGTGCCCCGGGGCGCTGTAGCCCTTGTTGCCCGCCCACCCGTAGCCGGGGTGCTCGGCGTCGAGGTCGGTCATGAGGCCGTCGCGCTCCACCTTGGCCAGCACCGAGGCCGCCGCGATGGCCGCGCAGCGCAGGTCTCCCTTGACGAGCGTCGACACCTCCACCGGGGCACGCAGCGGGGCGCAGGCGCTCTCCGGGGGCGCCGGAGGTCGGCGCAGCCAGTCGTAGTCGCCGTCCAGGAGCACCGCAGCGGGCAGCTCGGGCAGCGCGTGCAGGGCCCGGGAGCCCGCCAGGCGCAGCGCCCGCAGGATGCCGAGCGCGTCGACCTCGGCGGCGCTGGCGTGGCCGACGGCGCTGGCGGGCGCCCAGCGGCGCAGCTTCGGCACCAGTGCCTCGCGCGCTCGTGGGGCCAGCAGCTTGGAGTCGCGCAGGCCCGCGGGCGCGCTGCGCGTGGACAGGTCGACGACGACGACGCCCACGCTCACCGGCCCGGCGAGCGCGCCGCGGCCGACCTCGTCGACCCCGGCGACCAGCGCGTGGCCGCTGCGCAGCACCTCGCGCTCGTGCCGCAGGGTCGGCACCACCGACCGCGCGGGCCGTGGAGACCGCGCCGGACGCCGGGTACCGGCCTCAGCCACCGGTCGAGGCTGCGGGGACGTCGGCGAAGACGTCGCCGTAGCGGGAGAGCCAGGTGATCCTGTCGAGCGGCCAGACGGTCACCACGGCCCGGCCCACGACGTCGTCGACCGGTACGGCCCCGCCGCCGGCGCCGCCCTGGTGGTAGCGCGAGTCGCCGGAGCGCTGGCGGTTGTCGCCCTCCACCCAGATCGAGCCGGGAGGCACGGTGACGTCGAAGGCGACCTCGGTGGGGACGGACCCGGGCTTGAGGTACGTCTCGTCGATGGCCACGCCGTTGACGGTGGTGGACCCGCCGACCTCGCCGACGACGTGGTCGCCGGGCAGGCCGACGACCCGCTTGATGAGGTGCTGGCCGGAGTTCTGCGGCAGGACGCCCACGAAGGTCAGGACGCCGACGACGGCGTCTCCCACCGGGCCGCGCTCGGGCTCGACCACGGGGGGCAGCCAGCCGTCGGGGTCGGAGAAGACCACGACGTCGCCGCGCTGGAGGTCGAACGGGCCGGGGGTGAGCTGGCTGACGAGCACGCGGTCGCCCTCGACCAGGGTGTCCTCCATCGACTCCGAGGGGATGTAGAACGCCTGCACCAGGAACGTCTTGACCAGCAGCGACAGGACCAGCGCCGCCACGACGACGATGACGCCCTCGCGCAGCGCCGCCAGCGCGCTGTGGGCCGGACCCGAGCGGCGGCGTCCGCGCCGGTGGTCCCCGTCTCCGGGTGCCGGCGTCTCGTGCCGCGGCTGCTGGTCGACCACTCGTCCTCCGCGGTTCTGCGCTGCGTGCTGCGCCGGGTGGTGGGCCCGGTCACCGCCAGGCTACGTCGGGTGAGCAGACGAGAACGCCCCCGGCGGTGTGCCGGGGGCGTTCTCGGGTGGGTCAGCTGGGACGGATGTCCCGCTTCTCCTTGATCTTGGCGGCCTTGCCGCGGAGGTTGCGCAGGTAGTAGAGCTTCGCGCGGCGGACGTCACCGCGGGTGACGACCTCGATGCTCTCGATCGCCGGGGAGTGCACCGGGAAGGTGCGCTCGACGCCGACGCCGAAGCTGACCTTGCGGGCGGTGAAGGTCTCGCGGACGCCGCCGCCGGAACGGCGGATGACGGCGCCCTGGAAGACCTGGACGCGGGAGCGGGAGCCCTCGACGACCTTCACGTTCACCTTGACGGTGTCGCCGGGGCCGAAGTCGGGGACGTCGCTCCGGAGGGAGGCGGCGTCGAGCGCGTCGAAGGTGTGCATGGTGGTGTCCCGTTCCCGCGGTGCCACAGGTCACGCGCGTGACGATGGCCGCGCTGCTCGCGCGGACCGGTTGGTCTGCTGTCGTCGTGCTGCTGGTCTCCGGCGACCGCGCGCCCCCTGTGGCAGGGGCGGCACCGGTCAGCGCACGGCCACCCATCCTGCCACAGCCCGGGAGCACCGCCCGCGGTGATCAGCTCCGCTGGCGCAGGCGGCCGCCGTCGACGACCCAGCCGAGCTCGTCGAGCACGGCCCGGTCGGTCTTCGACAGCGACGCGGCGTCGAGGGCCGCGAGCAGGTCGGGGCGGCGGGCAGCCGTGCGGCGCAGCGACTGCTCGCGACGCCAGGTGGCCACCCGCGCGTGGTGCCCGGAGAGCAGCACCCCGGGGGCCTCGCGGCCCTCCCAGGCGGCGGGACGGGTGTAGACCGGGGCCTCCAGCAGGCCGCCCGTGGCCGGAGCGTGCGACTCCTCCACCAGGCTGTGCGGGTTTCCGACCACGCCGGGCAGCAGCCGGGCCACGGCCTCGACGACCGCCAGCACGGCGACCTCCCCGCCGTTGAGGACGTAGTCGCCCAGGCTGACGGGGGTGACCGGGCCCTGCTCGGCCGCGGCGTCGAGCACGCGCTCGTCGATGCCCTCGTACCGCCCGCAGGCGAACGCGAGCCAGGGCTGCTCCGCGAGCTCGTGCGCCATCGCCTGGGTGAAGGGAGCTCCGGCGGGGCTGGGCACGAGCAGGTGGGGCACGGCGCCCTCGCCCAGCGAGGCCCGGCCCGCCGCGCGGACGCCGTCCAGCGCGGCCGCCCACGGCTCGGGCCGCATCACCATTCCTGCGCCACCGCCGAGCGGGGCGTCGTCGACGGTGCGGTGGCGGTCGGTGGTCCACGAGCGCAGGTCGTGGACGGTGAGGTCGAGCAGGCCCGTCGAACGGGCCTTCCCGATGAGCGAGAGCTCCAGCGGGGCCAGGTACTCGGGGAAGATCGTGACGACGTCGACCCTCATCCCCCGACCACCAGGAGCACCATCAGCGGGCGTCCTCGGGCTCGCCGTCGCCCTCCAGCAGGCCCCCGGGCGGGCTCAGCACCACGCGGCCGCCGGGGACGTCGACGACGGGGACGAGCGCCGCGACGAACGGCACCCGGGCGAGGGTCCCGGAGGGCTGGCGGAGCACGAGGAGGTCCTGGGCCGGTCCGTGCTCGACGCCGACGACGACGCCCGCCTCGCGGCCGTCCTCTCGCTCGGCGCGCAGGCCCACCAGGGCGGGCACCGACCAGGCGTCGGGGTCGTCGTCGTCGGCGTCGGGGACGTCGGCCAGGAGCAGGACTCCCCGCAGGCCCTCGGCGGCGTTGCGGTCGGCGACGCCCTCGAACGCGAGGAGGACCACGCCGTTGTGGTCCTGCGCGGCGCTGAGGACGAGCGGGCCCGCACCCGCGGGGTCCGTCGTGAAGACGGCCCCGCGGGTGAAGCGCAGCTCGGGTGCGTCGGTGCGGACCTCGACGCTGACCTGGCCCCGGACCCCGTGAGGGCGTCCGATGCGGGCGACGACGGCCTCCACGCGGTGCGGGGTCAGGCCGGGCGTCGGCGGGGACGGTCGACGTCGACGACGTCGACGCGCACCCCGTCGTCATCGGCGAGCGCACCGACGACGGTGCGCAGCGCCTTGGCGGTGCGTCCTGCGCGGCCGATCACCCGGCCGAGGTCCTCGGGGTGCACGCGCACCTCGAGGACCTCGCCCGAGCGGAGCCGGCGGGTGGTGACGCGGACGTCGTCGGGGTGGTCGACGATGCCGCGCACCAGGTGGTCGAGCGCGTCGGTGAGCACGACTGCCTGCCCCTCCTGCTGCTGCGGTGCTGCGGTCAGGCCGAGGTGCCCGAAGAACCGGCCTCGGCCGGCTCGTCGGTGCCGTTCGGCTGGTCGGCGTTGGCGACCTCGGCCGGCTGGACGGCGTCACCCTCGGCGGCCTTGTCGGCCTTCTTCGGCTTCTCGCGCTTGTCGGCCGAGAAGTCGGCGGCCTCGGCGGCGGGCGCCTTCGGCTCCTTGGTCTTCAGGGTGCCCTCGGCGCCGGGGAGGCCCTTGAAGGCCTGCCAGTCACCGGTGATCTTGAGGATCGCCTCGACCTGGGGGGACGGCTGGGCGCCGACGCCGAGCCAGTAGCGAGCGCGCTCGCCGTCCACCTCGATGAACGAGGGCTCTTCGGTGGGGTGGTACTTGCCGATCTCCTCGATCGCACGACCGTCGCGCTTGGTGCGCGAGTCGGCGACGACGATGCGGTAGTACGGGGCGCGGATCTTGCCCAGGCGCTTGAGGCGGATCTTGACTGCCACGGGTGTGTCGCTCCTGCTTCGGTTCAGGGGGTGGGCCTGAGCGTCAGCGCGTGGGGCGCGCACCGCGTCAGGGCCCGAGGACCAGCGGATCGCGGAGAGAGGGGCCGCGCACCGCCGAGTACAGCCCTCGATTGTGCCAGAGGACCGGCGGTGCTCCTCACCACCGCCGGTCACCGGGCCGGCAGGGAGCCCTGGGAGCCCTCAGAGGCGGCCGGCGGCGACGACCCGGCGCAGGAACTGCCGGGTCCGCTCGTGCTGCGGGGCGCCGAGCACCTGGTCCGGCGGCCCCTGCTCGAGGAGCACGCCGCCCTCGAGGAAGCACACGACGTCGGCGGCCGACCGCGCGAAGCCCATCTCGTGGGTGGCCATGAGGATCGTCATGCCCCCTTCGGCCACCTCGCGCACGAGCGCGAGCACCTCCCCCACCAGCTCGGGGTCGAGGGCGGAGGTCACCTCGTCGAGCAGCAGCAGGCGCGGCTGCACCGCCAGCGCGCGCACGATCGCCGTGCGCTGGGCCTGCCCGCCGGAGAGCTGGTCGGGGTAGGCGCGGGCGCGCCCGGCCAGGCCGATCCGGTCGAGCAGGGCCATGGCCCGCTCCTCCGCCTCGGCGCGGTCGACGCCGTGCACGCGGCGGGGGGCGAGCGTGATGTTGTCGAGCACCGACAGGTGCGGGAACAGGTTGTAGGCCTGGAAGACGACCCCGATGCGCCGTCGGACGGCGTCGGCGTCGACACGGGGGTCGGTGACGTCCTGGCCGTCGAGCCAGACCTGGCCGTCGTCGACCTGCTCCAGCAGGTCCACGCACCGCAGCAGGGTCGACTTCCCCGACCCCGAGGCACCGATGAGCGTGACCACCTGGTGCTCGTCGACGTCCAGGTCGACGCCGCGCAGCACGGGCGCGTCGCCGTAGGACTTGACGAGGTTCCGCACCCGCAGCACCGGCTGCTCGCCCGACCGGGTCACAGGAGACCTCCCGCCTGCTGCCGGCGCCGGGCCCGGGCCGTGGCCCAGTCCGCGAGCCGGGCCGTGGGCACCGCCAGCAGCACGAACAGGACCGCGGCGACGATGTAGGGCGTGAAGTCGGCGCTGGTCGCCGAGAGGATCTGCGCCTGCCGCACGGCGTCGATCGCGCCGAGCACGGAGATCAGGCCGACGTCCTTCTGGAGCGCCACGAGGTCGTTGAGCAGCGGGGGCGTGACGTTCCGGACGGCCTGCGGCAGCACGACCAGTCGTGTGGTCTGGCGGTGGGTGAGGCCCAGGGCCCTCGCCGCCGCCCTCTGGCTGGGGTGGACCGACTCGATGCCCGCCCGGAAGACCTCCGCCACGTAGGCCGAGTAGACCAGGACGATCGCGGTCGCCCCCAGGACCACCGGGTCGGTCGGGACGCCCTGGAGCCGCAGCCCGGGGACGCCGAAGCCGACGATGTAGAGCAGCACGATGAGCGGCATGCCGCGGAAGACGTCGGTGTACAGCGTCATGAGCAGCCGCACGGGCGCCCACACGGGTCCCCTCAGGGTGCGCAGGAGCGCCACGACCAGCGCCAGCACGAGGACGCAGACCGCCGCGACCACGAGCACCCGGAGGTTCAGCCACAGGCCGGACAGGACCGGCAGGAACGACCGCCGCGCCACGTCCCAGTCCAGGAACGACTCGCGCGTGCGCTCCCACCCGGGAGCGCTGGTCGTCCCGACCAGGAGGACGGCGGCGAAGACGAGGGTGGAGGCGACGGCCACCCCCGTCGAGCGCCGCTGCCGCGACCGCCGGTAGGAGCGCCGGCCCTGCTCGACCTCGGAGACCGGGGGGACGACGGCGCCCCCGGCCGGGCCGGCGCTCACGTGAGGACGGGCGCCTCGGCGGCCTCGTCGAGCCACTGCTGCTGGAGGCGGTCGAGGGTGCCGTCCTCGCGCAGGGCGTCGACGGCGCGGCTGACGCACCCGGTCAGCGGCGAGCCCTTGTCGAGCACCATGCCGAAGGAGTCGGTGGCACCGCCGGTGGGCGTCTCGAGCTGCCCCACGACCTCGCCGTCGTCGAGCTGCGCGGCGGCCATGTAGAACGCGGTCGGCAGGTCGACGACGATCGCGTCGACCTGGCCGGCGACGAGGGCCGCGACGGCGTCGTCGTTGGAGTTGAAGACGCTCGGGCCGGTGGTCGGCGCGATCTGGTCGGTGATCGCGGAGTAGCTGGTGGTGCCGACCTGGGCGCCCAGGCGCAGGTCCTTCAGCCCGGCGAGGTCGGTGACCCCCGCGGCGGCCGAACCGCCGGTGGTGACCACGGCCTGGGCCACCTCGTAGTACGGGGTGGAGAAGTCGACGGCCTGCTTGCGCTCCTCGGTGATCGAGAACTGGTTGATGTCGACGTCGAAGTCCTTGGGGCCGGGCGCGATGGCGGCGTTGAAGCTGGCCACCACCCAGCTGACCTGGTCCTCGGAGTACCCGAGCTGCCCGGCGACGGCGTAGGCGACGGCCGACTCGTACCCCTGGCCGTTACCGGGGTCGTTGTCGGAGAACCACGGCTCGTAGGCCGGGGTGTCGGTGGCCACCGTGAAGGTGCCGGGGACGAGCGTCTGCAGGTCAGCGGGGGTGCAGCTGGACGACGTCGACGCCGACGCGGCGCCGGAGGCCCCCTCGGCAGCGGTCGTGCTGCCCTCCTGCGGGGCGCACCCCGCCACGGCCAGGAGGGAGGCGCCGGCGAGGGCGGTCAGCAGCAGGGGTCGACGCAGCACGGGCGAACAGTAGTTGAGTGGTCGACGACTCGGCACCGGTCGCCAGCGGGTCCGGTGATCACGATCCGGTGTCAGCTGCGGACGACGCGGCCGCGCAGGACGACGGCCGTGGGGGCGCGCAGCACCTCGACGTCGTCGCGGGGGTCGGCGGGCAGCACCAGCAGGTCGGCCGGCGCCCCCTCCTCCAGGGCCGGCGCCCCGAGGTAGTCGCGCGCGCCCCAGCTGGCCGCGTCGAGGGCCTGGACCGGCGTCAGCCCGACGTCGACGAGGGCGCTCACCTCGTCGGCGACCCTCCCGTGCGGCAGCTCGGTCCCTGCGTCGGTCCCCACCAGGAGCCGGACGCCCGCGTCGACCGCGTCGCGGACCGCCTGGGGCCGCCGCGCGTGCAGGGCGCGCATGTGCGCCGCGTACACCGGGAACCTCCCCTCGCCCGCGGCGGCGAACTCCAGGAACCGGGCCGTCTGCACCAGCGTGGGGGTGATCACCACCCCGGCGGCGGCGGCGAGCGCGGCCGTCTCCCCGTCGAGCCCGGTGGCGTGCTCCCAGCAGTCGACGCCCGCGGCCAGCAGGTCGGGCAGGGTCTCCTCGGAGAAGGTGTGGACGGTGACCCGGGCCCCCTCGGCGTGCGCGGCGGCCACCGCGCGGGTGAGCTCCTCGACGGGCCAGCAGGGGGCCAGGTCTCCGCGGTCGCGGTCGATCCAGTCGCCCACCAGCTTCACCCAGCCGTCACCGGCGCGGGCCTGGGCGGTGGTGGTGGCGACCAGGTCCTCGGGCTCGACCTCCTCGCCGACGCCGCGCAGGTAGCGGCGCGAGCGCGCCACGTGGCGGCCGGCCCGGAGCAGGCGGGGCAGGTCGGGCTCGTCGTCGACCCAGCGGGTGTCGGCGGGCGAACCGGCGTCGCGGATGAGGAGGACGCCGGAGTCGCGGTCGCGCTCGGCCTGCGCGCGGGCGGCGGCCCGGTCGACGGGCCCGTCGGGACCGAGGCCGACGTGGCAGTGCGCGTCGACCAGGCCCGGGAGCACCCAGCCCGCGAGCTCCTGCGCCGCCCCCACCGAGGCGGGCCGGTCGAAGGTGACCCGACCGTCGAGCACCCACGCCTCGTCGCGGACCTCGACCTCACCGCCGGCGTCGCGGCGGGCCAGGACCGGCCCGCGCAGGTGCATCACGTCAGCCACCCGTCATCCACCCGTCAGCGACCCGTCAGCGACCGAGGTGCTTCTCGAAGCCCGGGGGCAGCTCGAAGCCGGGGGGCAGCCCGGCGTCGTCGCCGGCGCCGAAGGCGGCACCGGGGCCGAAGGCCGCGCCGCGGCCGGCAGCGGCCTTCTCCCCGGCGGCGCGCTCCTGCTCGGCGCGCTTGGCGGGGTTCCCCGACCTGCCCTTCTTGCCCTTCGCGGGCGGCGCGCTCATGCGTCCGCGCGACTTCTTGCCGCCGGCGAGGCCGGCCATCCCGCCACCGGGACCGGCGCCGCCGCCCATGCCGCCCAGGGCGCTGGCGAGCCCCCCGCCGCCCTTGGCGCGCATCGCGCGCATGACCTTCTGCGCCTCGCCGAACCTGTCGATCAGCTGGTTGACCTCGCTGACCTCGGTGCCGGAGCCCTTCGCGATGCGGGCGCGGCGCGAGCCGTTGAGCACCTTGGAGTTGCGGCGCTCCAGCGGCGTCATCGACCGCACGATCGCCTCGATGCGCTTCATGGCGCCGTCGCTGGCGAGCTCGTCGAGCTGGTCCTTCATGGCGCCCATGCCGGGGAGCATCCCCAGCACCTTGTTGAGCGGGCCCATCTTCTTCAGGGCCTGCATCTGGGAGAGGAAGTCCTCGAGGGTGAAGTCCTCCCCCGCCTCGAAGCGGCTGGCGAGGTCGGCGCTCTCGCGGGCGTCGAAGGCGCGCTCGGCCTGCTCGATGAGGGTGAGCACGTCACCCATGTCGAGGATCCGCGAGGCCATCCGGTCGGGGTGGAAGACCTCGAAGTCGGCCAGGCCCTCGCCGGTGGAGGCGAACAGCACCGGGCGGCCGGTCGTCGTCGAGACCGACAGGGCGGCGCCGCCGCGGGCGTCGCCGTCGAGCTTGGTGAGCACGACGCCGGTGAGGTCGACGCCCTCCTGGAAGGCCTGGGCCACGGCGAGGGCGTCCTGGCCGATCATCGCGTCGACGACGAAGAGCACCTCGTCGGGCTGCACGGCCTCCCGGATGTCGGAGGCCTGCTGCATCATCTCGGCGTCGACGCCGAGGCGGCCGGCCGTGTCGACGACGACGACGTCGTACTGCTTGTCTCGGGCGTGCGCGACACCGCGGCGCGCCACCTCGACGGGGTTGCCGACGCCGTTGCCCGGCTCGGGCGCGAACACCTCGACGCCCGCGCGCTGGCCGACCACCTGCAGCTGGGTGACGGCGTTGGGCCGCTGCAGGTCGCAGGCCACCAGCAGCGGGGTGTGGCCCTGCTCGCGCAGGTGGCGGCCGAGCTTGCCTGCGAGGGTGGTCTTGCCGGCGCCCTGCAGGCCGGCGAGCATGATCACGGTCGGCGGGTTCTTGGCGAACCGCAGCCGGCGGGTCTGCCCGCCGAGCACGCCGACGAGCTCCTCGTTGACGATCTTGACGATCTGCTGGGCGGGGTTCAGCGCCTGGGAGACCTCGGCCGACAGCGCGCGCTCGCGCACCGCGCCGGTGAAGGCGCGCACCACGGGCAGGGCGACGTCGGCCTCGAGCAGGGCTCGGCGGATCTCGCGGACCGTCGTGTCGACGTCGGCCTCGCTCAGCCGGCCCTTGCCGCGCAGGCCCTTGAAGGTCGCGGTGAGCCGGTCGGACAGGGAGCTGAACACGGCCCCAGGCTACCGGCGCGGCCGGGCGGGGCAGGGCGTCAGTGCTGCGTCAGTGCTGCGTCAGTGCTGCGTCGCTCCCGCGTCAGTCCTCCACCTGCGCGGCCGCCCCCAGGACGCCGACGGCGGCCCCCACCCGGGCGGGGGCCAGCGCACCGCCACCGGGCTCCCCGAGGTAGAGCACGTCGACGGCCTGTCCGCCGTAGGTGGCGACGTGGGCGCTGTGGATCTCCACGCCGATGGCGGCCAGCTCGGACCCGACCGCGTGCAGCAGACCGGGCCGGTCCAGCGCGCGCACCTCGACCACGGTGGCCTCCCCCGAGGCGCCCGGAAGCACCAGCACGCGAGGGGGTGCTGTCGCGCGCGTCGTGGCGGCGGAGCTGCCCGGGCGCCACCCGGCGTCGCGGCGTCGCATCGGCTCGAGCACGGCCTGGTCACCGGCGGCCAGGCGCCGCAGCCCGGTGAGCAGCACGGCCGGGTCGGGCGGGCCCGCCGGGGCCTCCACCCACCAGGTGTCGACGGCGACCCCGCCGACCGTGCGCACCAGCGCCGAGCGGACCGAGAGCCGGTGGCTGGCCAGCAGACCCGCCTGGTCGGCGAACAGCCCCGGCCGGTCGGGGGCGACCACGTGGACGGCGTGCAGGCCCGCAACCTCGGTGACCGAGATCCGCGGCTGGGCGTCGGCTGTGGTCCCGCTGACGGCCGCGGCCTCCTCGTCCGTGAGCGGCGCGGGGCCGGGAGCCGCGTGGCCCCGCAGCACGCGCCGGGCGCGGGCGGTCAGGTCGTCGACCAGGCGGGCGCGCCACGCCGTCCACGCGGCGGGCCCGGCGGCGCGGCCGTCCGCCTCGGTCAGCGCGCGCAGCAGGTCGAGCACCTCCTCGCGGCCGTCGACGGCCTCGACCAGCTCGGCGACGGTGCGGGGGTCGTCGGGGTCGCGGCGGGTGGCCAGGTCGACCAGCGTCAGGTGGTGCAGGACCAGGCGGTGCACCACCTCGGCGTCGGCGTCCGGCATGCCGATCCGGCGGGCCACCCCCGCGGCCAGCGGAGCGCCCTTCGCGGAGTGCTCCTCACCGCTCCCCGTCTTGCCGAGGTCGTGCAGCAGGGCGGTGACCAGCAGCAGGTCGGGCCGGGAGACCGAGGAGCGCAGGGGCTCCGCCTCCACCGCCGTCTGCACGAGGTGGCGGTCGACGGTGTGGCGGTGCACGACGGTCCGCTGCGGCCGGTTGCGCACCCCGGCCCACTCGGGGAACCACTGCACCACCAGGCCGGCCTGGTCCGCGGTCTCCCACACGGGGACCTGCGCGGCGCCGGTGCCGAGCAGGTCGACCAGCGCCTCCCGGGCCTGCGCGGGCCAGGGGTCGGGCAGGGGGGCCCCGCCGGTGGCCAGGTGCTCGGCGGTGATGGGAGACAGCGGGATGCCGGCGCGGGCCGCCGTCGCGGCAGCCCGCAGCGCCAGCGCGGGGTCGCTCTGCGGACGGGCCTGCCCGCCGAGCCAGAGCTCGTCCTCGTGCTCCACCAGGTCGGTGCCCAGCGGCCGCAGCCGCGGGCGGGCCCGGCGCAGGCCGCGCCGGGAGGTCATGGCCCCCCGGGCGCGCCGCGAGGTCCGGTCCAGGGCGTGGGCGATGACGCGCGCCGAGCCCGCCACCCGGGCCAGCAGCACGTCGGCGTCGGACATCCCCAGCGCCGCCGCCACCGCGTCCTGCTCGGGCAGCACCAGGCGGTCGCCCGCGCGGCCGGTGACGGCCTGCAGCCCGTCGCGGACGTCGAGCAGCACCGCGGCGGCCTCGTCGACCAGGCCGTGGTGCGGCACGTCGGCGACCCAGCTGGCCGCCAGCGCCCGGAGCACCACGACGTCGCGCAGGCCCCCGCGGGCCTCCTTCAGGTCGCCCTCCAGCAGGTACGCCAGCTCGCCCTGCTGGCGGTGCCGGGCGGCGACCTCCTCCAGGAGCACCGGGAGGCGCTTGCGGGCCGTGCGGCGCCAGTCCTCGCGGACGGCCTCCCGCGTGCGCAGCACCATGGCGGCGTCACCGGCCAGCGGGCGCAGGTCCAGCAGGCCCACCGCGGCCGAGGCGTCAGCCGCCGCCACCTCGCGGCACTGCGCGGGCGAGCGCACGGAGTGGTCCAGGCGCAGGCCCGCGTCCCAGATCGGGTACCAGACCCGGTCGGCCAGGGCCGCGACGCCCGCGGCGTCGAGCTGGTGGCCGTCGTGCAGCAGCACGAGGTCGAGGTCGCTGGCGGGGCCGGCGTCGCGGCGGGCGTGGCTGCCGACCGCCGCCAGGGCGATGCCCGCGGGAGCGCCGCCGGCGCCCGGACCGGCGCCCGGACCGGTCGGGTCGGCCAGCAGGGCGTCGGTCCAGACGTCCTCCAGCCACGTGTCGACCAGACCGGCCAGGCGCTCGCGGCGCTCGGGCCCGCGGGAGCGGTCGTCCAGGCCGGCGCGGACGGCGAGGGCGAGCCGCTCCCTGCGGTGGTCCCTGCGGGGGACGGCGGCAGCGGTCACGTCTCGGCTCCTCGGGGTGGTGCGGGGGAAGTGGACGGGCGGTGCCCCCGTCGCTGCTCGCGACAGGGGCACCGCCCGGACGGGGTGTCAGCCCCTCGTCAGAGGGCGTCGGCGCCGTGCTCGCCGGTGCGCACGCGCACGACGTCGTCGACCGGGACCACCCAGACCTTGCCGTCACCGATGCGCCCGGTGGCGGCGGCCTTGACGACCGCCTCCACCACGCCGGTGGCGTCGAGGTCGTCGACCAGCACCTCGAGGCGGACCTTCGGCACCATGTCGACGGTGTACTCGGCACCGCGGTAGACCTCGGTGTGCCCGCGCTGGCGGCCGTAGCCGCTGGCCTCGGAGACCGTCATGCCCTGCACGCCGAAGGACTCCAGCGCGCTCTTCACGTCGTCGAGCTTGTGCGGCTTGATGACCGCGGTGATGAGCTTCACGCCTGGGCTCCCTCGGAGGTGCGGGTGGTGGTCTTCGCGGCACCGGTGGCCGGCCCGTGGCCGCCGAAGCTGCCGACGAGGTCGTAGCCGGACTCGGCGTGCTGGTGCTGGTCGATGCCCGAGACCTCGTCCTCGTCCGGGATGCGCCAGCCCAGGGTCGCCTTGATGGCGAAGCCGATGATGGCGGTGACCACCGCGGAGTAGGCGAGCACCGCGAAGGCGCCGATCGCCTGGGTGCCCAGCAGGCCCAGACCGCCACCGTCGAAGAGGCCGCTGACCGCGGCGGGGGCGTCGGCCACGGCGAAGAAGCCGATGGCGAGGGTGCCCCAGAGGCCGCCGACCAGGTGCACGCCGACGACGTCGAGGGAGTCGTCGTAGCCGAGCTTGTACTTGAGGCCCACGGCGAGGGCGCAGAGCACGCCGGCGATGGCGCCGAGGACGATGGCGCCGATCGGGCTGACCGCGGAGCAGGCCGGGGTGATGGCGACCAGGCCGGCGACGGCGCCCGAGGCGGCGCCGAGGGAGGTGGCGTGGCCGTCGCGGAACCGCTCGGTGACGAGCCACCCGCAGATGGCCGCGCTCGTGGCGACCAGGGTGTTGACCCAGACGACCGCGGCGGTGTTGTTGGCGCCGAGGGCGGAGCCGGCGTTGAAGCCGAACCAGCCGAACCACAGCAGGCCGGCGCCGAGCATCACCAGGGGCAGGTTGTGCGGGCGCATCGGCTCGCGGCCGAAGCCGCGGCGCTTGCC
>Ga0325403_1002013_pt1 | contig 17651 bp, 9 predicted proteins | sample PopdelMetagenome_19_FD_205665 | JGI IMG/M metagenome (GOLD analysis project Ga0325403, IMG submission 205665) | Populus deltoides microbial communities from Bellville, Georgia, United States - Xylem-PdKOR-R4 | ecosystem: Host-associated > Plants > Phyllosphere > Stem > Wood/Secondary xylem...
TTTTTTTTTTCAAATTTGATCCTTCTACTTTTTATTACAATTTGTTTTAATTGAAATAATTTATCAAATTGAGATTTGTTTTCAATTTCATCATCTTTTAAATTTTTTTTTCCGGATTTGATCCTTATTCTTTTGATTGATGTTTGTTTATTTCATATAGTTTTTAAAATTAATTTTTTTTTTACAATTTCATCCTTCTTCAGATTTTTTCCTATCAGATTTGATTCTCATTCTTTTGATTGCTATTTTTTTACTTTAAATTTTTTTAAAATTGATATCTTTTTTCTTGGCTTCATCCTTCAACATTAAATTGGTTGGGAATTGAGTTTCTTAATTAAGTTAAGGTTTAGAATTTCACGGGTTACGAGCTTAGGAGATTAACTTAGGTTTAGAATATTCATCCAGGTTTGCTTGATTTTTTTTTCCTTCTTAAGATAAACAATATATGCATGCCAGTTTGTTGGAGGTGATAACAAGCTTTGAGCGGCACGTGCAGTGTTATATATATATAATCGAAATGCAAATTGGATCGGCCAGCAGTGTAGCGCAGGCTGTCTAAAAATATGACATAATTTATAACAAAAAGATAAAAGTGGGTGAGTATTTGATTTATATTAACTTTGAGGATTGAAAAGAAATAATCAAAATTAATCTTCTTAAAATTCCTGTTAAAAGTGTTACACCAAACCTACCATGAATAACAAGGATCACAAGTCCAGTGTTTAATTGGTGTTCTTAAAGTCAGGAATGGCCGACTAATATTATTTCCTCACCAAACAACTAAATCCAAATAAATTAATCCACTAATGTGCATAGTCAACAATTAGCCATTTCCTAATCATTTTCCTCTTTGATAATGGCACAACCCAAGATAATTAGAACCATAATCCTCCAATGAATTATTATATGCATGCATGAGAGACTCCTGTAAGTATTGAAATTCATGCATGTTTGTGCTTTCGCTTGCCTAGTTTTTCAATGCTACACACAAGAGATTACTAGTCTAGGATTTGATAAATGGCATTAATTATCCTATAATTACCCTATAAATATCACCAAGTCAATCAATCACTTAACTTGCTCGTGATAGACTTGATTTGATTCAGTCGATCTAATAGATTAATTTATAATTTAATTAATTTAGTTAAAACTTGATTTAATTTTTTTAAAAATAAAATAATATTGTTTTAAATGAATTTAATTTGAATAAACTAGATGAACATGGGTTAAGTTTAGAATTTCTTGAAGCGACATATAAAATAATCTTTATTGGCCAATTTTTGTATCATAAATTATCATTTTCTTTTGACAAACAGCACTTATTTGACTATCAGTTTGATATGATAAAAGATTTTTCTTATCATGGAAGATTTCCTGTTCTCATTCCATTACCTGAAGCATATTCAGGGATTTCTCGACACTTCATTGTGTTTGTTCATTGTACTATGATATGACTTCACCGCAGGAGAAAATCTTGTCTCTCCTTTGGAGAAAAAAACCCAGAAAATCTTGTATTCTTAATTAAAGAGATGATTTGCTTATAAACGGTTGATGTATAGTGAGTAAAGTTAGGGGATCTCTCAGGAGTACAAGGAGATGATCATCTTAAATTCTTAATTCTTGATATGGATAACTTACATTTAATAATTTGATTGAATGAAAAGCATGTCTAATTATCTCAAATCATGCAATTGAGTAATATAATCATGGACTAAAAATAAAAAATAAAAATAAAAGGCTTCTAGAGATTGAATTACCGTGATAATTTCCATGGCAAAACCATGGGTATTTGTCCTTTCTGGAGTTGTCAAAATGGAGGGAGGTTCCTTGTAGTGTACAAGAAGGAAACAACAACGAAAGATAGGCAAGATACAATGAAGCCTAACAACAACGAAAGCATTAGCATTTTACCTCTTTCTATCTGCTACTCGGAGAAAAGAGGCTCTGCTCCGCTCTCTCTCTCTCTCTCCCTTGTTTTCTGCCTCCTGTTTCACAAGAGCCACTGGTTTCTGCCTTCTAAAACGGTGTCGTTGTCTTCTGTTTTTCACTTTTTTGCTTGCGTGTCACTTTTGGGTTTGGTTTTTTTTTTTCTTTTTGGTAATATTTTGGATAGGCTTGGTGAGTATTACATTAGGCCGAAGAAATTATTGGTCTATATATATTTCTTTATTCTTTCTTGGATCATACAAAATCTACCTGGAATCTGTTATTAAAGTCGACCTGAAGCCAAATCAGTCCAAGTTCCATGAATCACATTGAATTAATTGGGGTTTATTTAAATTATTTATTTTAAAAAAAATCAAATCAATGACATTGTGTTTAAAAAAATTAAAGTCAAACCATGTGTATAAAACTTTTTGCAAAATTAGATTAAAATTGAAAAGCTTTAAATTATAAGGGTTAAAAGTGAAAGGTTACGAGAGCCTGTTTGGTATTTTGATAGCTGTTGTTTTTTAAAATATTTTTTATTGATTTTAATATATAAAAATAAATAAAAAATATTAAAAAAAAATTAATTTGAAGTAAATAAAAAATTAAAATTAATTTCTTTTAAATACTTTTAAAATATAAAAACAAAGCTGCTCTAAATCTACATCATGAATAAACATATAGGCTTGACGAGCAACGTGGCTACCCTATATGATATAGCAGGAGACAAATCACAGTTAATTAGTTGTCCCTTGACTTTATGATCCTTTTTTAGCCTCTTGTTTTATTGAATATTATTCAAGATAAACACATTTTAGCGACAAATATCACTAAATATCTTCATCACAATCATGATTAACAGCCATAACTAGAGCTATACCAGAAGAAATCTGTAAAATGGCTATCAATTGAACCAATGATAATCGAAGAGGGCAAAAAGAAGAAGAAATTTCGCTCTAGAGAGTAACATGCTTAGCAAAATTAATGTAATCAAAACGTGTAATGTTTTTGCATATATACTTGGTAACATTACATTACAAAAAACTCAAAGAACTTGAGTTGTCGTGTCTGTCAAAATTAGGACTCGACTGGGTAGCAGCAAAATGTTCAGCAACAATTTACGCCCATGCTAGAGAGGCTGACTAGACAAGCCAGACCCGCCAGACCCACCACCCCAACCCCTTCTCTTGGGCTTAACCATTGGAGGTGACCACATGCTGCTGTACCCATTTTTAGCTTCCCTATTTTCTCTGTTGCTGTAACCAATGTTAGTGGCGCTTGCGACTTTGCAGGTCCTGGATAGCCATTTGGACTGCATGTAAGTGCTAGTCCTCCATGGAGGCAAATGGAGCCCTCTCTCTTTAAGGGACTGTTTCGCAGCTGAGCAAAGCAGAGAGATTATTTTGTGGAGTTTGTCTTCACTGCCCACAAAAAATAATGGGAGTGTGTCTGTTAGTTCTTTGTAGAATGGTGTTGGTCTTGCCAGTTCGAATTGGGACCTGAAGTCTAGGTCCACTATGAGCCTCATTGTGCCACCATTCTCATCTTCCAATGTGATGTCAATGTACTCGTAATCCCCTGTTAAACAGCATTAAAGAAGAGAGTTGATCACCGCACAAAAAAACAAGAACATGAGATTCGCAAGATTAAAATTATTTCCCTTGGACTCCACACCAGGTATCTATCTACCTAAGAGCCATTGCCTGGTTTCCAAGATCTCCAAAGATAAGGGGTCCTTGTCAACACCAAGCACCCTTTTCAGACTGTAATCACAAGGCATGGCTGGCTTTTTTTCTGATTAGGACGAGATCATATTTCTCTCCGGTGAAAATTCTTGGCAATACCAATGAAAACTGTTTGAATCTCCGAGATGAAAATTGGTTGATGAGAGAGAGTTATTTTCAAGAAACAGCATATTGATACGGTCACGTTCTTGCTCATAAATAAAACGGCCTTGTGAAAACTAAAATGATCGGGCAAAACTCAAAGTAGCTGGCTAGACTCTTCAATCCAAACAGATGTGTAGTGATGAAAATGAGAGAAGCTATAGCGTTGAATATGTGTGTGTAAGAGATCAGAGAGAGAGGGGGGGAGAGAGAGACCCACCAGCAGGGCATCCTAAGGAAGTGACCCATGAAGTCTGACAAAGGGAAGCATTGAAACCATCCATTTTCAGCCTTTTCACGAGCCACAACTTCTTACTAGTTGTTTTCTCAGCATCATTTTTGCTTCTCATATGCTTCAGTAGAGTCTCCAAAACCTCAGCCTCAGCTTCTGTTACTATCCCAAGTATCTCCTAATTAACCAACACAAGATCATACAAACCCCGTAATGTTAGGAGGCACACACATAGACGAATACAAAGCCAGACAGAGAACAACAAAGAATATTGCAAAACACAAAACAATATTTAAGAAAAAGGTACCTGTAAAGTGAAATACTTGACTTGGTTGATAGAAAGGCAGTTTGAGGAAGCAGTAAATGTGGGTGCTGCTGATGATTCTGATTCTATAAAGTCACGCACCATTTGTACCAGCCTTTCCTCTTCTAAGCTACCCATCCCTTCGAAGTTTGAACGAGAAAACTTGATGAAGAGATTATCTTGGTTTTTCTACCGCTAATGGGTTCTTGAAAGTCTTGCTTTATAAGCAGGCGGTGGAATTTTACAGCCTTGTAAGGATGACAGATGAGGTCATAACAGGAGGGAGCACAATACCTCTATATACGAACTTTATGAAGTATATACATGGTAATATATGGTAAATATTGCTAGCAAACTATAAACAGGGGAGAATAATACAAGAGGATGTCCTTAAATTTAAGAGGGGATGAAAGCTCCCGTTGTCCTTAAGTCTCTAATCATCTCTTTAACTAGTTATAGTAACAGGTTACTTCGCACACTATGCGATAGGTCAGACAAAGATTTTCTTGAACATGAAAAATTCTTAAGGTGATCTTTTTTAAAATCCAATGAGAAGTTAATATATTGGATTGATAAGGTTAATATGTTAAATTTGTGATTGAAGTTATAGATTTCAATGAATTTAATAATATATATTTTTTAAAAAATTAGTTATATGATAAATAAATATAAAAATTATTTTAAAATCAAACAAATATTGAAAGATGGTATTAAAAAAAATCATTAAAAAATAATATTGAAGAATAAAATTAAAAAAAAAACTAGGCAAAGCCACATATGAAAATAGAATTAAATTAATTATTCATAAAGTATCAGAATATATTATATATGCAAATAACAATAAGGCAATGTTCCATTTATTTTTAATTAATATGGATGTAAAAGTTATTTATAATTTAATTTTTATAATTATTTAGAACTATTTAATTAGTCAATGTAGTATAACAATTTAATATATTTTATATATTAGGTTATGTATTTTGTTATAGCTATTTTTTTTCTAGAAAAAAAATAAATTTTGTTTAGTAATTCAAATATCTAATGAGATAAAATTTTAAAAAAATTGTTTTAAACTTCTTTGTTCTTATGTATTCATGTTTTTTTATATCAAAATATCCCTTAAATTAAAAAAAAATAAATAAAAAGTAAAAAAAAATATGAAACTTGAAAGCCTTATAAAAAAAATTATAAAAAAATTTTTTTTTTTAAAAAAGACCAAGGCGGCTAGGCCTGGGTGCCCAACACACCTAGGCTCTTGAAACAAAGCCCATGCATATCAATTTTTTAGCCCGTATGCATGAGTCACTAAAATTTTTTTTTTATGGCGAACAACCACTCTAATTTAAAATAATATATGCAGATGACTTAGTTTTTTATAATCTAACCATTATTGGAGGCTGAAAAATTGAGTTTGATTTTTTTAGCATAAAACCCATTTTCATATAAAAAAGACATAAGAAACATCTTTGGGACCTCTAAAAACCTATTTATTAACCCAAAATGATTCAAAAATATAAAATCAAACTAGAAAAGATTTTTCTCACTTGGCCCTGATTTGTTTTTACACGTAAGATTAAAGTTCAAAGCAACCATCATTAAACTTTCATTGTCGAATGAAACCTGTGGACATCAAATTCAATGATTTTTCATGGCTTAAATTAGTATCAACTGATAATTTTCTCTCTTTTCAATCAAAATCTGATGACTTTCTCTCTTCTTTCTCACTTATTAGCACTGTAGCAATCTACATTAGCGCTAATGAGTCATTTTAGTAAATTTATTAGATAAGTGATTTGTGCTACGCCACTGACTGAGCCAATATTTTCCTAACATAAAAAAAGATGTTACGATGATTGCCGTGTTTTTAAAAAAGCAATAAAAATATGAGATTCAGGTAACTGATTCAACTAGATTCAATAAGCTTGGTTAATCTAATAATATGATTAGAAATAAAGATATTGACAACAAATAAAACAAAAAAAAATCAACAATGATTTAATGCGGAAAAAAACGCTTATCAATACCATAGAAATATATCTTTTCAATAATCTTAAAAGATCCCTGTTGTTTTATTTGTTAACAAAGCAAAAATTAAATGAGAATGAGATGATCACATAAAAAGAGAAATGAAAAACATATGTATCTCAATTCTTAGCAAATAAAATGTCAAATGGTGAAATTGAAAAAAAAACAATTCGAGTTTATCTAAGCTAACAAGCCAAATCTATGGCCTAGTTGTGAGACTAAGATAACTTCATGAAACGCAAATCAAATAGAATCATGAAACTTAATTCTTAAATGAACCATGTTTTAAAGCTATAAAATAAAAAAAATAAAAAACCAACATTAAAAAAAGACTCGAGTCAATCCTGGTAAACCTGCCGAATCCATGACTCAAGACATGAGATCATGATGAATCCATAGAAAGGAAAGTGAAAAAATAACGAATAAAAATCCCTGACCAACACAATATTAAAGGATAAAATTGAAAAAAAAAATTAATATTAAAAAAGACTTAAAAAAATTGAATGCAATCTAGTCTAATCTTTTAAACCTGTGACACGAGTCATGAGATCTAATTGAACCATAAAAGGTAGACCTGAAAAAATCATAAAGCTAAATTCTCAATCAACCAAATAATAAGGGGTAAAATTAAAAAAAAAATCAACCAAAAAGAATTAAAAAATAGAATTGAAATGAATGAGGATCAAAATTGATATAAAAAAATAAATCAAAAGTTAAGACATGAAATTGAGAAAAATAATCATTCAAGAAAAGTATAAGAAAAAAAAATAATAATTAAAAGAATGAGAACAAAATTTGATATAAAAATCAAATGTCAAATGATGAAATTGAAAAGAAAAATCAAATTTGATACAATCAAAAGAATAGAGAGACAAAAAAAAAACTAAAAAAAAAAAACCCAAGTCAACCTTGATAAACCGGCCGAATCCATGACTCGAGAGATGAGATCGGAACAAATCTATATAAAGAAAAGTGAAAACTAATGAATGCAAATCCCTAACCAATACAATTTTGAAAAAAAAAATAAAAAAATGTAAAATAAGATTAAATCCAACCCGATCTAATATTTTAAATCTATAACACAGGTCATAAGATAAGATTGAACCATAAAAGGCAAACCAAAAAAAAAAAACATGAAGCCAAACTCTCAATCAGCTAAATAATGAGGGGTAAAATTGAAAAAAATCAACAAAAAAGGATCTAAAACAAAAAAAAATGAAAAGAATGAGGATCAAAATTGATATAAAAAAATTAAATTCTAATGGATGAAATTGAAAAAAAATACAATCAAGAAAAGTATAAGAAAAGAGAAAATAACAATTAAAAAAATAAAGATCATATTTATTATAAAAATTAAATGTTAAAGGATAAAATTAAAAAAAATTGATATAATAAAAAGTATGAGAATTAATTGTGATAAAATTAACAACTAACAACATATTTTTTGAATTTCTACAAAGACAATGCATTTCTCAAGGCAGAGAAGAGAAAAAAAAAAAAAAACATTGTCAGAGCTTTATTATGTAAAGGGTAGCGATACACGTCGCATCATCATTAAGAAGGCCAGCAAGATGTTTTGATCGCCACCCTACAATGTGGTGTTTGGCGCCATTGAGAGACGATTGTGGCGGTTTCGGTTTTAGTTTTTTTTTTTTTTTTTTTATAATTTGACAGGCAGTGAAGTGATCTAGGACCGTTATCTCTCCCTGGGATAGACACCTGTGGCCTTTACTAGAGCCTGATTACAGATCAGAAACTCGAGCTTGCCCTATGCGTAACAGGATCGAACTGTATGGCCAAGGTCACAAGTTCACAGCGCCTTCTTCACGTGCACCGTGGCTTTAACAATAATTGTTCCCAAAGATTTTGCTTGCTATAGTTTTGGTTTTGGATTTTTCATGTACTAGAAATTTGTCTGTATCATTAACTGGATTCGGTTTGGATTTTGTATGTATTATTTTAACTGCACTTGGTTTGGATTTTGTATGTATTATTTTAGAGGTGTGCCAGTAGTAATTATCTGGAAATTAAGAGACCTCATTATATGAAGTATCAGGTAGCTGAACAAGACTAGAAGTCATGCAAGTCTTGCAGAAACGCCTTTGTTTTCAAAATCGTACAACGGTCCCTGACAGAATGAAACTGTGTTTTGAAGGTTAGGTCATGGGTTTTGGTGGGGTAGGCAAATCGCAGGACCTAGATTTTGTCCTGTGGGAATGCAAGTAATAATGGGGGGATACTTCAACAATTGATGATTATATATTGGATTTTGTGACTGTTAAATCAATGAGAAGGGCTAAATCCCCAACAAAAACAAGATATGATACCTGAAATTGATGTACTAGGATATCTTGTGTGGGACTGCGACTGCATGAATAGAAGTGACCACCTCGGTCTGTAATCATGAATTAGGCATTTCAAGGTTTAAGAAAAAACGTTCGGAGAAAATTATGCAGAAGACTTGATAATAAAATAAATCCTAGCAGAGAAGCAGTTTTAGTTGGTGAGCTTCTCATACCATGTCAAAATTAATAGATCATTGTGTCCGCTAGAATCCCACACGAACTGAAGGTTAGGTAAGGGAGTCCTCACCTATTCAGGAAAACGAACCCAGGTCCATAACGCAACACTTGGTAAACTTTTTGCAATTGATAATCTGTTTGAACCATGCAAAATTCAACTTGTAAGTTCCAACATAGAAAAACACTACGCAGGAGCAGTATTTAGTGTTTACTTTTGGTATTGCAGATACAGGAAGGCTTCTATGAAGGGGGGGGGAAAACTAGGAGAACAAGGAATGACAATAAAGTAGATTACACACTTCAACTGCATGGCATAAATTTCATTAATAGAGGGCAAAGAACTGATCTTACAAGTCATTGAAGCATAAAGTTCATTAATTCAGTTGGGCGAACAAGAACTCTGTTATTGTCAGATACTAAGATCAGCAACCTGGAAATGATCTTTCTATTCGATGTTGCGCAGAAAATTGAATAATTGAAAGACAGCTTTAGATGGCACAACTTGAATCTGGCTCTCAAACATGTACAACCCTGAAAGGAAAGATGCCATGTACTTTAAAATTTAATGAAATGAGGACGACTCGTGTGGAAGAACGAAGCATCATAAGGGGGGGGAAATGGTAGCATAGAAACATGGTCATGGATGCCAGAGCATCCTACAACCTAATTGCTTACTATATTGCATATTCCAGGCTGAAAAACACGGTGTAGATTTTCAAAATAAATTTCAGAATTTATATTATAACTTTGATGGGAGGTTTATTTATCTTTTCCTCTTCTTTTTTTTCTAATTAACAAATACATTTTACATAAGAGATGAGGAGCACCTTGGTTTGAAAATATTGTTTTTTCATTAAGGAAATTTCTGGCTAACAAAAGTTTTTTACAACACTTAAACAAAGGGAAGCAACTAGAGTGGTGAGGCAGTCCATAAGGATTCTTACTGTCTGTTTAGATGAACTACCAACAATAGTAACTTTCAAGAAGCATACCATCTCATCAAACCTGAAAACAATGCATCAAACATGCATAGTCACGTGGAGATATAAAAATTAGTGAAACCAAAATGTCCATGAATCCATGGAAGTGAATTGGAATGAGATTGTGCAACCCTTTCAGTTATGCCAAATGAATTGGCTGCTCTCAAGACTTGAACCTAAGGCCTTAGATTCCAAGAAATGGCCTCTGTAATGCAAGCATTTAAGCAGCTATTGAGAGCATTCAAATCAAGATCTTGAGTAGCCTTGGTGAAGAGGCAGTAGATCCAGCACCTTCAGTAATCTTTGGAAGTACAACATTATAGATAGCTATGCATAGGAGCCAACACGAGACACACCCAGCAACAAGCATCCAAAGAAGTGCAGCACACCTCATGTCCCAGTTATCAGGAGCTTTGACGAATCCCTTCGAATTATCCATGGCTAAATGTAACATCTCAAGATTCACATCACAAATGAAAAGTAAGAATGTAAAAGACCGAAGTGCATGCAGAAAGATAATTCAATGAATTGCACTAGCGTTTACTAAGAAAACAAAGACAATAATTCAATGAAAACAAAAGGACAGATTATTAAATGCATGTTCTCAGTATGCAAAATGACACAGAATCCTCTATGAAACCACTGATATCAAGCTATATTTCCACGGATATGAGACTTACTTTAACATGAGACCCGGCTATTATACTTAGCTTGAAAAGTAAGAGAATGCAATCTTCTTTGCAAAGCCCAATTAAAGAACAGAATAGATGAAATACTACGATGCCAAGCAAGTTAGGGGTATAAATGATGGCCATAAAAGTTTTACATAATGTCCCAAGACAAAAATCAACAGTCAAGTTTTTGCATATTTTATGCATCCTGCGGTATAAATACAAAGAAATGGATTGTTATCACTTATGAATTGTAGACGTTGTGAGTTGAGCATGAGCTGATTTGATACACAGTAAAAGCCTCTGCAATAAAGCATTCAATCCAATGTTCTAATTCCAACATAATGGGTCAAACTGAATCACAATGGGGCTGACAGAAAATATAGCATCAATACATAAAGCAACTGATCGCAGTACTTGCTTTTCTACAGATTATGCGCCAGCAAATCATAAGAAAGGTGAAATGCATAATTTCCTTTAAAAAAATTTTGCTGGTAAGATTTCCAAAGGGATATTTTTAAAGTAAAATAAAAAAAGCACGCATGGATATTTTTAAATGAAAATACTTGTAAATGAAACAACTTCCATTGAAATCTGTATTACAAAAAATGTTCCTTAAAAATATCCCTAGGACATAAAAGTTTCTCCAAATGCTAAATTCCAAGGAAAGTTTCTCCCCTGCTCTATTTCTGTCGTGGCCTTAGAAAGGCCAGCTCTACATCATAAATTACTATAAATATCCCATGGATACATTAGAAGAAATGCTTTTGAATCTGCAGTAGCAATGAGTAAACTGTGAAATAAAACGCTAGATGAGAAAGGATCTAGCAGGATCCAAAATTGAATCCCAGTTCTGTAGGATTGTTAGATATCTATAAGTGTTCTCAAACAAAATGTTGAGTAGGGTATTCATGCTCATGTCCATTATAATCATAGTATAGCCTCTCCCCTTTAGCAACATCACGAGTAGCAACTAAAATGACCCGGCATTCCCCGTTAACATCGTATCTCACACATTTACAATTCTGCTTCTTCTTGCCATCCCTGCACAGAGTTAGATATATCTTAAGCTTAACAGAGGGTGGACTAGTAATTTCTAGTTCAGTTACATGCAATTTTGGCACAAATAAATGTAGAATTTTATATGTGACGTGACAAAGGAGATGCGAATGGGGCAACATGAGTTGTACAGAGTAGAATACATGGCAATAAAAAGGTCTAAAATAATTTGGTATCATCAGAACAGTATTTGCTTATATATACACCAACATGGAGAAGAAGATATGGGTTAAGCAGGCTTACGGAGTATGATTGTTAATGCCATTGATAAAGCGTGCAATATTTCCACGTTTATCAGGACAGATGACAAGGCTTTTAGATGGGTCTCTTGCCAAAAGAAGGGTCATCATACTATCACAATCATCATGTTCTCGGTTTTTAATGTAATCCACGTCACCTGAGTATTCTGCTATAATGGTCAAATCCTTTATCTGGTCATCTGCCTCAACTGTATATCTGCATCACAGAATATACATGAATCTACTCAATATGCAGTAGTTAAATATGGTTGTTAGCTGAATAAATGTATTCAAGATGCGAGTACCCTTCACATGAATCAAAAACTACTAAAAGAGGAGGGCATTCGCCTCTTTTGCACATAGCTCTGCACTGTTCCAATGTCTCAATGTCCTCCTTGGAAAGGACCTAATAAAGGCACCAGATCATGCAAATAACATGTAATACAAGACAGTAAAAGGTTTGGAGAAAATACAAGGTTGAAAAGAAAGTTTTAAATTCAGACCTGCATGCCACCCTGCTCAAACTTGGCCTGATTGGCTAATTGAGGAGCCATGCCAGGCAAGTAGGTCAAATCACCACTAAATTCCATGTGCAATGCTGTTAAAGCAGAAGCAAGGGTGCCCATTTGTTTGAGCCTTTGGGCAGGATCTTCTGATGGAATAAATGGCAACAGTCTCCTTCTTTTCTTTTGATACACCAATGAACGTCTCCGTCGTTTTCTAGAATCTTGAAAACAGCTCGAGAGGAGGGAATGAAAACATCAACTTAATATCGGCAAATCTAATTCAACTAGTTTATGCATTAGCACCAACATTTCTTGACTTCAAAGGAAATGTTCATAAGCAATAAAAAGCAACAAGATAAGCAATAAATGAAAATTAAGGCTTCAAAGGTGCAGCAAAAACCAGGCAATGTGGTGAAAAAATACGTGATAGCATTCATGGCAACTAATAAGCAAAAATAGATCAGACAAATAGGAAGTAAATGACAAGGCCCCAAACTATTTGTGCCATGAAAGTCCATGCATTAGGAGAAATAATTCAAAGGAAGCAACAAAATGATGTGACAAAACAGCAACTACCTGTATTACAATGCTTACCTTTTTATCTAGGGCTTTCACTTTTTCATTTTACAAAGATGTGCAGGAATTTTGGTAAGAATTTAGAAATTTTCATTCTTACATGGAAAACGTACAGTACATTCACCAAAGCGAATTTGATTTTCTAGAAAACTAAGTCTTAAAGAAAAGGTTTCGAGAATATATCATAATTCATAAGTTTGATGCTTTATTATGGGAGTCAATGGTACATAGATACATAATGTTTGGCAAAAAATACTGTAATGGAAAGAAATGATGATTGTTGTCTCTCTATTACGTTGCAGTACCACTACTAAACACATCAATGTTTATGGGTAGCTAAGCACTACAATCCTTTTTTACATGAACCATGGCATACAAGGTAATGCATATGCATCAAAATAAAATTCCTAAATAATAGCAAGTGCATACATAAATACAGACAATCAGTGTCGCATAACATAGCATCAATGATCACACTCAAGATATCGACCCCACTAATTTAGCACATGATGGGTAAATGGTTGATGCAAGTAAAATGTAATCATGTCAAATTTATGATTGATGAAGTATCCTAAGACACAAAACATAAGTTTGCTGATTAAGAGATGAATGTTCTTAGGATAGGCCAAGTATAAGGCATGATCTTCCTCGAACCATCTGATTCAACATGCAATGCAACAATTTGCCTGTTGTACAAAGTAATTGTCTAATGGACTTATCTGAGACATGATTAGATTGTGAGCTTTTCTCATTTAAGCAGCAGTTTATCATTTGCTTTGGTAAACTTTAATCATCAGTTAACCCTATTAGTATTATTTTTTTAGATTAAGATGGCTTGATTAACAATGTTAAAACTATTATCCCAATTCTAACCACCATCATTACCACTGTTGCTGCAGCTACAACATTTTCAAATCTTTTATAACTAAAAAATTTCACCCTTGACATCTATCCCCTCTATTATACCTAAACTAATACCCATCTTTTAGCTTGTTTAAAAATAGTAGATTAAAAATGCAATCCATTGTTCTATTCTACCAGTTTCGAATTCACTCTGTTTGATTAAATTTTTACCCTTAACATATAGTTCATTTCAATGATAAAGGAAAAATAGATCATTTGGACAATTATTATCAACTGATTTTTTTCCGCCATATTTGGGGCCATAAAAGGAACCATTATACCATTTTCATGAGAAAGAGAGAATACTTAACCAAAGTAATAATATGTAAAAAATTAACAAATTTACGAAAGTTCTAAGTCACTGGGGTTTAGTTGAAATATCTTACTATCTTTGTAGGCACTGTGTTGCTAATACTAATACAATACTCAAAACAGTTTATAATACAGTGAAACTCCGGTCCTTTGATACTGCATTTCCACTTTGTTAGCTCTAAGCATATCAGGACTAACCACTGAAATCTCATGTAGATTACCCATCATTTTGTATTCTTAGCATTTATTCTGCTGACGAGTACTCCTATGAAATTTCACTACATCCTTAATCCATGCCAAATGCTGCCCAAGAGTTTTAGTCATGTGAGCACAATATGTTCAGTGGATATGAGATCTTAAAATCGATACCATTTATGATTAGACTTAAATGTAAAATCGGTAAAAAGAAAAGTAATAACTATCCTACTCAAAATAACAAGGACAATCACAAATCATACTGGAGTTCAGTCCCATTAGTTGAAATCTTTATATAAGATGAGAAATACCTCAACGGTTTCTATATTTGATCTAACTTGAATATCTCTACATTTGGCAAGGATCATTTAGCACAAAATTGGAATCTCTCCATTAATTAAACAACTTTTCAGGCTAAATTGCAAGAAAATGAACCCCTTGTCATGCTTTAAGTTACTTAGTGAAATTCATAAAATGTTCTACCAGTAATATTTCCAAAACTTCCTATGAGTTTAATCCTAGCCAAAAACAATGTCCTTTTTTTCTACTTTTTATCATTTTATCTCAAAACTCTTCTTTATTCCCTTTCTCTTTTTTTTTTTTATTGTTTGTGATTCTTCAACACCGTTTAACATTGCTCCAACCATGTTTTTCAAAAAAAATTATTTCTTTTAGCTTTAAATTAATTTTTTTTTATCAATTTGATGTGTTAATGTCAAAAATAATAATAAAAAAAACATTATTTTAATGTATTTCTAAATAAAAAAAAAATACTTTGAAAAATAACTTCTATCTTACTTTCAAAGAGGCTCTTCTTCTCCTCTCCTTCCTATTAGTTTCTTCATTAACCTTCCTATTAGTTTCTTCATTAATGCTTTTGTTATTATTTTTTATTATTTATTATATTCCTTTTTTGGTCCTTTAGGTGGGAAGGGCACAATTCGAACCTAGTCCTACCCTCCTCCACTGCTTTGCAGTAAAGAGTACATTGAGCTACACACTCCAATATCCCCAAAGGAATACTCATTCTTTATTATTATTAAAACATTTAAACCCAGATAATTTTTAACTTCCAGCAGAACTTTGTTCCATGCAAAGCCTGAAACAAGCTCAATCACAATCCATCAAAAACATCAATAAAAGAAAATCGAATAATCACAAAAACACACACGAAATAAAATAAGTAAAACAATACTAACAATCAAATAAATAAATAAGAAGAAATCACCTTGGAGAGACCTGCATTTCTCTTTAATGTCATCCTTCTCACACCTCTGAATCCTAAAAAAATCAATTATCTTCTTCTGCGATAACCCTAACAAACGAAAAACCAAACCAATCAAAACGCACATTTGTTACTCACAAAACGACACCAGGGTAAAAAAAAATAAAATAAATAAAATAAAACCCCCCTACTTCTTACACGTCCTTGGCCGTCTCCAGAGCACTTGTTACAAATCCACGAGCCAATCGGGACCCTAACAACAATCGGTCTCAAGCACTTCATGTGATATCCTTTATCACATTTATCACACAACAACAGCTCCTCCGCTCGTTCCCCAGAGCGGCATTGTTCGCAGCTGATATCGTCATAGTCCTCCCTCTCCACAACCGCATACGCCGCCTTTTCCATTACCTCCGTCAACAGCTTCATCCTCTTCGGCGACGGATACGGCGGAGGAGACGGCCTCCGAGGTGCCGAGGTGCGATGGCGCGAGCCGATTTGTCGCCTAACCGCCGCCGTGGTGGTGGAGGCTGGATGCATTGGTAATTTGGGAGATGAGCAAGGGTAGAATCGGAATTGGGAAGAAAAATTGGTGCGTGTTTGTTGCACTAGAGAGAGAGATGGACAGAGAACGAGCCTTCTTAGTTTTTTCTAAGTCGCGGGTAATGGAGATGGATGCTAACGTGCGCAGTGTGTGTGCACAGAATTTGATGTAATGCCCGTTACGGGGTTTTGGATTTTATAGCCGTTCGGCGTTTGAAAGACAAGACTGACCTTGTTATATCATGTACCTGGTAAGGGTAAGGTTAAGAGTAAGGGTGGGTGTGCATGTGGTGGAAATCGTATTCTTTAATTTTTTTTATTTAAAATAAAAAATTTATATTTTCAAATTATTTTAATATTTGATATCAAAACTAATTTAAAAAAAATTAAAAAAATTTTATTTTAATATATTTTTAAATAAAAAAATTTTGAACCACTATCATTACCACAATCTCAAATATGCATAAAATAACCTTAGATTTTATTTTTTAAAACTACATGTGGTCTGCAAGCCGATCTATTTTTTATTTGGTACAAAGAAAACATGTCAAAACAATGTAAATGTTTTTTTTTAAATGTAATTCTATTTGCTGAGTCATTCATGAGTTCTCTATTACGTTTAATAAGTTCAACTAATTTAATAATATAATTAGATAAAACATTAATAAAAAAAATTACAATAATTTTTAATATTATAAAAATATATCTTGACGATATTTTTAAAACTTTTTAATGATTTTATTTGTTAACAAAGTAAAATTTAAATAAGAATAAGATATTTGCATAGAAAAAAAATGAAAAATTTTCAAATGTTAGTTCTCAACTAATAAAATGTTAAATGAAAAAATTGAAAAAAAAACAATTAAAACAAAAAATAAATTGACCAGAGACCATCTAAACCAACATGTTAAATCTAGAACCTAGTTGTGAGACTGGGAGAACCTTGTGAAAAGCAAATTGAATAAAATTATTGAACTTAATTCTCAAACTGACCTAATAAAAAAGGATAAAATTGAATAAATAAAAGGAAATAAAATTTAAAAAAAGCAATGAAAAAAAAGAGCACGAGTTAACCTTAGTAAACCTGACGAATCCATGATCTAGAACATGAGACTGGAATAACATCATAAAAAAAAGTTAAAAAAAATAAATGTTAATCTTTAATCAACTCAATGTTGAGATATGAGATTAAAAAAAATTATTATTTTTTAAAAAAACAAAGTCAACCCATTATGATCTTCAAAATTCGAGACAAGGATCATAAAGTCGGATTACACTATAAAAGATAAACCCAAAAAAATAACAATGTCAAGTTTCCAACCATCTAAAACATTGTTATCAAGGATAAAATTTTTTTAAAAAAATCAACCAAAAAAAGGTTTAAAAAGAAAAAAAATAGATTTGAAAAGAATGAGAACCAAATTTAGCACAAAAAAATAAGATTAAATTATGAGGGATAAAATTAAAAAATAATGTTTCAATTAAAAAAAGAATAAGAAAAAAATAACAATAAAAAAAATAAGAACCAAACTTGATATAAAAAT
>Ga0325403_1002014_pt1 | contig 17648 bp, 9 predicted proteins | sample PopdelMetagenome_19_FD_205665 | JGI IMG/M metagenome (GOLD analysis project Ga0325403, IMG submission 205665) | Populus deltoides microbial communities from Bellville, Georgia, United States - Xylem-PdKOR-R4 | ecosystem: Host-associated > Plants > Phyllosphere > Stem > Wood/Secondary xylem...
TAGGAAACACATACAAGCAACTAGAACTTGAAGTCTGGTGCTCCTGATCTCTTTTTCCTCCTCTCCTTCTCTTCTTCTCATTAATTACCAAACCTTAAGTTAGGATCCAACAAAAAAATGGAGGGGAAAGGTTATTCTGGAAGCTTTTTTCAAAGAAGCAAGCCTTACATAGCCATGATATCATTGCAATTTGGCTATGCTGGCATGAACATCATCACCAAGGTTTCTCTTAATCGAGGGATGAGTCATTATGTTCTAGTGGTGTATAGGCATGCCTTTGCTACTGCTGTTATTGCTCCTTTTGCCATTATTCTTGAGAGGTACACAAATATGGTAGCATGATTCAAGAGAGTGCTAGCTTTTATTAATCTTTATTGGTAGTGAACTTTATTAATCTTTTCTGGTTTTCTTTATTGGGTTCAGGAAAGTAAGACCAAAGATTACGCTTCCCATTTTCATGCAAATGTTTGTGCTGGGTCTTCTTGGGTTAGTATTTTCTCTTTGGCATGACATGGTTCTAAACTTTTGGAAGATATTGAAGCAAGGATGACAAGTAAATCTTAACTTCTTTCTTTTGTCTTTTCTTGGTCTAACAGGCCTGTGATTGATCAAAACTTTTACTACGCTGGGTTGAAATTCACTTCTCCTACCTTTTCATGTGCCATGAGTAACATGCTGCCTGCAATGACATTTGTCATGGCAGTTCTTTGCAGGTACTATAATCAACACTCTGATAACTCTGTATATCTCTTCTCTTCGTTGCTTTATCATGAGTGACTAACTGATGTACTTGTTTGGTGGGGCTTGTACCAAAAATATATATACAGGATGGAGATAGTGGACATAAAGAAAGTTAGATGCCAAGCAAAGGTGATTGGAACTATAGTAACTGTGGCTGGAGCCATGTTGATGACATTGTACAAAGGTAACGTCATCAATTTGATCTGGTCTGAGCATGTCCACACCCATTCATCTTCTGTTCCTGAAACTTCTAACAAGGATTGGATTAAGGGTTCCATTCTTCTCATTATTGCTACATTTGCTTGGGCTTCATTCTTCATTCTTCAGGTAAATAATAGAATGACTAGTATAACTTTAGTTGTGGATTTGAAAAAAAGGAGTTCGAGCACTTGACTTTTTGCTACTACTTATTTTACAGACAGTGACACTTACGCGGTACTCAGCTCACCTTTCACTTACAGCAATCGTGTGCTTTTTGGGCACACTACAGTCCATAGCTGTCACCTTTGTGATGGAACACAAGCCTTCTGCTTGGACCATTGGCTGGGACATGAATCTTCTTGCTGCTGCCTATGCTGTGAGTCTCTCTCTCTCTCTCTCTCTCTCTCTACAAACTCAAAGGTTCAAATATGTATTAGCAATAGTAAAGGGACTAATAAGTGTAATTTTCATGTACAGGGAATTGTGTCATCAAGCATTTCATACTATGTTCAAGGACTTGTCATGCAAAAAACAGGGCCTGTCTTCGTTACTGCTTTCAGCCCTTTGATGATGATCATAGTTGCAATCATGGGCTCTTTCATTTTGGCTGAGAATATTTATGTTGGAGGGTAATTTCTTACGTCCTCCACAAAAAAAAAAAAAAATTGTCTACCTTTTTTACATTTGGATTTACTACACTGATTAATAATTTCTTTTTGGATTTACAGTGTTCTTGGTGCTATATTAATTGTAGCTGGACTCTATGCTGTTCTATGGGGCAAGCACAAGGAACAAAAAGAAAAAGAAGCTGAAATTATCCCGGGACCAATTAAAGAAAATGGAGAGAATGGTGACACAACAGGAATGATCCAGGACATTGAAGCTAACAATTGCACCGAGAAGCAAAGGAATCAAGCTAACAATGTTACTGTGCCGTCCGTGGCTATTACTGTTCCAACTTCACAGGCTCCCATGATAGCAAGGGAAGCACCAAGAGCATAATTAGCTTAGGAGAGAAATGATAAAGACAGAAATAATAGAGGGTTGGCCATGGAAGCTTGGAAGGGAAAGGAAAATAAGCTTCTTTTTTATTTTTTGTAATTCCAACCTTACTATTTTTACCCTTTTTTGCCTTTGTTTTTTACTTTTTTGTTTTGTGGGAGATAAAATTATGGGACTCACAATCTTCCATGTGTAACTGTGAGCTGATATTCTGTTGATGAAAAGCTAATGAGAGAATGCAGAATCTTCCTTTTTGGATTTTATAATTATCGTGTGTCCTGCCTAAACTCCAAATCGATTTAAAACTCCTGGAAATTTTGTTCCACATGTAATAGAATTGACGATGACGTCCGAGGCAGATTCCACTCACTAGTGTGCATGTGGCTGACTTTTTTCTTGCAGTTTCCATCATGTATGAATAGGGTGGGAATCTGACATGCCATTCAATGTTGAAGTATCCGTTCCTAACAATTCACTTTCACCATTGCATGATATTCGTTTCTTTGATCACTCTTGCTCCCACTGGCATTGACAAATCAAGTATACAGTGATGGAAGCACACATCTATCTTATTCCTTTGAAACTTCATTCTGTGTGTTGAGGATCATATATAGTTGATTACAAATCAAGTAATCCTGTTGCTTATATGTACGTGGCATTGTTAATTTCTCTGCCTGCATTGATTTGGTGAAATCATATATATGTATATGGTATGATTAAAATTAAGAAAAAAAAAATATGTTTCAACAAAAGAGGGACTGCCAAGTTTACTAGCCTGACATGACAAAAATGGTTCAAGCACCACCATAAAAGCCAGACATGTCTGCAGATGATATCCTTGGCCATATGGAGCTAGTTTTGTTACCTAGGGAACAATTTCCAGCTCTGCTGTACGATTGTCTATTGGCCTCATTTACAAATTTTAGCTGCAATCAATCTCCATTGCAGCTGTAGTTCAAAAAAATCTCCTTCAACTGGTATGATGTGAAAATAATCATCCAAGCAAAAAATATTGAAATAGATTAATGAAAAGGCAGATAAAAATTCCAGGGAAAAAAATACTAAAATATTTAAGCGATTATCATTGAACAAAAATGATAGTGATCATATGACCAAGAAAGAGGAAATCTTATATAGATTCCTTTTCATCCAAGTAACAGATAGTACAGCTATCGTTGAGCATCAGTTGCCAAATTAAAGTTTCCAGGATAATTAAGAAAAGTAATAGAATAAATTGTTTCCTCACACTTTTTGTATATATCTAATGAAAAATAGCCCAGATGGAATGAAATGGTAGAAACGAATATTTTGTGCTGATTAGCTCTTCAAAAATTAATTAAATGTCTTAAGATTTAAAAAAGGGCAAAGAACATAATTGTCCCTCATCTATCAAGTGATTCTCAAGTGGGCCTCCAAACGAAACAAATTCCCAATTGAACCCCCCTATAAAACATCTCCCAATTAACCTCCATCAACATTTATGGGAGGAAAAATGTTAAGACAAAGGGTTAATTTAATAGGGTCATGTCCAATAAATGGGCCGGGGGACCCAATTTGGAATTATTTTTTGTTTGGGGACTCAAATTGGGTTATATGTGTTGTGTCCTTTGCCCAAATAAGATTATTCATTCTTGCACACCTTCAATATGATTGTCATTAATTCTTGTTAATTTAATCCGGGATATGTATTTTTACTCGAAATTCATTTATCTTCCAATGGATAACTCGGGAGAGAATATAATGTCGAAATTTTGCTCAAAATGATCAGACACAAAGTGATGCAGACAATGACTTGATATAATCCAGTGAACATAGCATCAAAATATGTTTGCATTTTCGAACCAGACATACCAATACTACGTGCAAATGTTCTGATTCCTAGTTCCTAGTTTCTATTTAGAGTACCATTGAGTGCTAAAGTTGTTGTGCTCTCACTTGTTAGGATAATATCACCACCTCTTCATATTCCACTTTGATCATCTCCTCCGTGACTTCAGATATATATATATATTCGAATAAAAACCATCCATCACCTCTTACAATCTCGAGTTGTTGCCGTCCTAAGATTGATGTAATGCATACCAGGTTGATTGTCATATACTAGGCTAGCTCATGTCCTCTAGCATTTGCTATAAACCTGTGGAATAATATTGAAAAGTTGCATTTTGCATTATTTAATTGGAATCTCACATTGAGATTTTCATGTTTTTTTTTAACCAATGAGACAAAACGGTACTTCATATTCAAAGGGAGTTTTAATTAGAAACTATAAAGAAAATTAAGATAAATTGAGATACCAAGGTCAAGTTTTTCCTATTTTTTAAAATCTCCAAAAGGGTTAAAAAGCCACTAATTGTTGGTTTCTCCATTAGAAATTAAGCTGAGTGGAAGATTAGGTATCAATGGATGATCAAGGACAGAAAATCTTGAGCTTAATCTAGACTTTCTCCGTTAGAAATTAAGCTGAGTGGAAGATTAGGTATCAATGGATGATAAAGGACAGAAAGTTTTTGAGCTTAATCTGGACACTCCTTAGCAATAGGGTTCATAGCCTTTCACAAGTAAATTCCGATAACATGCCAAAATCCACCAAGGAAAGAAAGAGATTAGTAGTAGTGTTGCGAGATTGAAATATTATAAGAACATCGGTCTCCATGCGTCCAAGTGGATGTATTATTGTGCTAGTTTTTTCTTTTCCTGTAAAAATTCTTAGTCATGATTTCACTTACAAATAGCCCGGAAGGTGGACTAATGACAAGAGAGAGTAAAATTCTTCTCCTTTTGGGCTATTTTTTTATAAGAAATCCGTCTTGTATACGGTTTCATTCATATAACTAAATTCAAGATTTTGTCTGGACATTGATTTCATTTTGCCATGATTTATCGTCATTAAAGTAAAATCACATTACTTTCAGCAAACTGCGTTGTGATGATCTCTATTCCGTCGGCCTCGTTATTTCTCACATAGACGGCCTGGAATTAAGAAAAAAAAGAAAAAGTTAATTCAACTAGTTAAATTTTAGATTTATTTTTCAAAAATTATTAGTTTTTAGGATGAAACTCAATTAGTTAAATTTTAGATTTGTTTTTTTAAAAATTACTAATTCAAATTTTATAAATTTCAGACTATTAAAAACTTACATGATTGTTAATTTCAAGATCTGTATAATTAATTAAGATACATGCTGCTCCAGCCATCTACATTAATAAAAAAAAAAAAATTATTTGATTAGGACGTGTGTTAGTAACTAACGAAGTTATCATTGTCAAGCAAGGCTGCTTAATTCGACAGTAATATATGATTATTTTTTAATTATTTATTTATTTTGATTGTTAACAGAAGCAATTATTTTCCAAATTGGATAATGACTACAGCTGTGATATATACCACTTGAAAATTGTTGTGTTGCATGGAAATCACTAGCACTGAAAATGATTATGCAACATCGATTCTCCACATAATTTTTGTTGCCTCCATCTGCCCTTTTTGTTTGGTTTCTAAGCACTCTTCGAAGTCCCTTTGTCCTCTAGCAAGGGGACACTCAACAAGGCCCAAAATCAATCTTATATTAAAATATCAATCCCCACTAAGTTTTATTGTATATTTTTCTTCAGTGCAATAACTCCCATATAATGGTTTCTGCCATCACCAAAGTGTGACTGAGATCTTGATCCCGAGATTAATTTATTTTGCAGACTCGCCACTAAATATTCAAGATTGAGAGAGGAGTGCTTGAGCATCCAATATTAATATATTTATGCTCCAACTCATCTTGTCAATCACAAAATAATTAGGCATCCATCAAAAAGGAAAAAAAAAGAAGAAGAAGAAGAGCTACTTAGGGATCCATGATAAAACATTTGTCATAAAATTGATTCAAGTTTTTGATTTAATCAAGATTTTGAAGAATTACAGATAATATAAATAGAATCTATAAATTAATTTTTTTAATTTTTAATTAAATTATTTTTTTAATCAATTTTATAACAAAGTTTTAATTTAATCTAAAATTATTTCTAAACCAAATATATTTATAACTTTTTTCATGAGGCAAATTTTAATTGATATTTATAACAAAGATCTACGTCGATATATTTAGAAGGAAAACGGTCTCGGACGAAGTAAAAATCATACAAAAATAAAAAAATAAAAGCCGGACTAGGTTGAGCCAGTTGACAGGAAAGGAAGCCTAAATGAGATCAGAAGCTTTTAGCAGGCTTTAAGAGATTCAATTCGGCTCGGTCTAAAAAGGCTCGAAAGTATCTTGATATTTAGCCCATGCCAAGATCGAAATGGTAACGATTGTTCAATGGAGCTCGAGGACAAAAATCAGAATCCAATTTCCAAAGACTTGTCCTTGAAGTCTTCTTTGGAAAAAGAAGCCCAAAACTAAAATTCGGGATTGCCTCAAAGAAAAATCAGAATCCGAGTATTAACAGTAATTATAGAATTGTGAAGGAAGTTAAAGAAAGAAGATTAAAGATGTTTAGAAGTTACTGCTAGGATTAACTTGTAAAAAAAAATATCAATTACATAAAAAGTTAGCAAAAATAACAATTTAAAAAATCAAAATCAAAACTAAAATATAAAATAAATTTTATTTATGATTGAAAAGAAAAAATAATTAAAAAACGAACCAAAAAAATCAGATCAAAATTGAAATGAAAAATAAAAAAATTATTGAAGGGTGAAATTGAAAAGAAAAATTTATTTAACAAAAGGCTAAAAAAATCAAAAGAACGATGATCAAATTAAAAAATAACATTTGACAAATTGGGATTGAAAAATAAAATTAAAAACAAATAAAATTTCTATAAATATCCAAGAACAAAAATTAAAAATCAAAATAATGAAGAATGAAATTGAAATATTAACAACAAATATATTTTAATTTTATAATATTAGTATAGGAGATTCAAAGTTTTATCAATGTTTTATTGTCTTTAATTTTTTTATGCAATAATTTTGAATTATATATACTATGAAATATATAAATAAATGACTCAATTGGGTGCTAGGTCCTGCAGCACGACACAAATTAGCTTTGAGTCCGGCACTGTCACGAATTCAATTTGGTATTGGGTCCTGCCCGGTGCAGATCCATGTGAGTATTAACTATCATTAGAATTGTGAAGGAAGTTAAAGAAAGAAGATTAAAGATGTTTCGAAGTTACTGCTATGATTAACTTGGAAAAAAGAATATCAATAATATAAAAAGATAAAAAAAATAATTTAAAAAAACAAAATTAAAAAATATAAATATAAAATAAATTTTATTTATGATTGAAAGGAAAAAATAATTAAAAAAATAAAAAAATCAAAAGAATAAAGATCAAAATTAAAATAAAAAATAAAAAAATTATTAAAGGGTGAAATTGAAAAGAAAAATTTATTTAACAAAAAGCCCAAAAAATCAAAAAAATAAGAACCAAATTAAAACAAAATAATATTTGGCAAATTGGGATTGGAGGGTGAAATTAAAAACAAATAAAATTTTTATAAATATCCAAGAATAAAAATTAAAAATCAGAATAATGAGAAATAAAATTGAAATACTAACAACAAAGAGGAATAAGCTATAATTTTCAAGGGAGAAAGAGAAAATAAAAATAAAAAAAATAAAGAAAGATCAACTTGCGACAAACCGGACCGTCGCCGCCTACATACATTACACATACAATCAGTAAAAGGATGCGGGGAAACACATTTTTTAAGGTTTCAAACTACATGGTGAAAACATATTTTTCAACACTGGCCATTTTACCGTGTATTTAAAAAGAGAAAATACTTATTTGTGTCTAATCAATTTAGTAATAACTAATGAATCATATAAAAAGATCTAAACGTTTCTAATAGCTAGAGCAATGATTTTTTTATGATGACAAGATAAAAATCATCATTTTATCACTCCAATGAGCAATTTTCATGACGAGTCTATATCTACAGTGTTTTTACAACTATTATTAGCTCTTGTTAATATAAAAATAATGTACAAAGTCTAATAAATATTGAATATTGAATCCAACCACCTTAAATTGAATACAATTACAAAAAGAAGAAGTAAAGAGTGTTTATCAACAGTATCTAATGTGTATTAAGATATGAATCTAATGGTTTTCTCTTCACTATTATAATTGTTCAAGCTTCAGATTAATTCTAAGTCATTTCAATCAAAGGCCATGGATACAAGTCAAGGGAAAGTATGGTGAGGAGAAGTTGGTGGTTGAGCATGAACTAGGTCAATTGGCTGTATAAATTTCATCATTTCTGCCCAAACAATGTTAAATATCTACACCTTGATGTAAGGTAATGGCGCTGATCGCACCCTTGAGAGCCCCACACGGAGTGGCTGAATTTATTTCAAAGTCCATGGTCTCCACCTTTGTTCTTGACCATAAATTGATTTTTCATTTGATTTGATGATCGAGCTAGTAGGCTTATTAATTTTATATATTTTTCTTTTATGATTAATTGAAATAATACTTTATGATTAATTGAAATGAGTAAAAAATAAATAAAATTACTAGAACAACTCAAACCTTTCATTTAAAATAAACAACGCTTTCTATCAATACAAATTTATTTTCTTCACCCACCAAGTCTTGAGAGGCTCTTCCTTGTCATTTTTTTTTAATTAAATTGAAAAATATGGTATCATAAATTTTAATTAGATCTTGCCATGTGTTTTGACTATCTCGAAAAGTCACCATATGAATATTAAGTAAATTTAATTATTTTAATTAATATTCTACCTAAAACTTTATTTTATAATATAATTTATTGACCTAGTCTTTTTCTCTGTTACGCGGTTGTTCATTCCGAGTTTTTTTTTATCTTCCTTTTTTAACAAGAAATGTTAAGAAAAAAACCGAGTAAGGCAAGTGAAAAAAAAAAAAACCAACCATAAATTAAATAAATAAAACACGAGAGGGGACCGAAGTTTACACATAATAACGCTTGCAAAAGGAATTTTTTTTTGTTTAAGATTGTATTTTTAATATTTTTAAATTATTTTAATATATTATATCAAAAATAAAATTTTAAAAATAAAAAAATAATTCTTTTTAAAAATCACAATCACAACAACCATCAATCAAAATTTACTCAAATCACTTGAGATGTAATTATAATTGCAACTCTGATTGAAAAGAAGAGTAAGTGATGCTATTGCGGTGGTCAAGCCGTCATGTCATACACTTTTGAAATTACTATTATTATTTTATGCACCGACCAGGGTAATATTTAGCATTCTTTTCTCATATATTAGTATTTACACCCTCGATAAATAGGGTTGGAGGTGATGTTATTTGATCCAGGAAAAGATGAATATACTTCAGAATTGACAAAAACAACTCTTTTAATTCAATAGAAAATACCACTTCAAAAACAAATTAATGTTCTCATACATATATAAGATAGTTTTGATTTTCCAAGTTCAAATTCCTATAACACCATATTTTCTTTATATTATATTAGTGTAAATCCATATATTAGAATTATGTATGTGTAAGCACACTTAAATCCTATTTGTTTTTTATAAAAAGTGATTTTCTAGAAATTTTTTTTTAAACAAAGAAAAAATAGCTTGATTTTTAAGAAAATATTTTTTTTATCCAGAAAAATATTTTTAGAAGTTGCAAAAAAATTAAAAAATTTTTATTTTTAGTTGATTATATTAATTATTGCTATATATTTTGTTTTGAGTTTTTTCAATTTTTTCTCTTAGAATTTAATTTTTATATTAATTTTGTTATTTATTATTTTAATTGTTATTTATTTTCTCTTATGATTTTTTTAATTAAAATTTTGCATTTATGGTGTTTGGTCTTTATTTTTTTATTGCTATTTATTTTAAAATATTGCTATATATTATTAATAGGTTTTATATAAAAAAAAATCCCATTAAAACCAGGTAATAATAGTAAATCACAATCTACTAGTAGCTTTCAAGAATTTTAAAATGGAAGAAAACTTTGAAAAAAGCACTCTTGACTGGTCTTTAGTGAATTACTCGGTTAAGGAGTCAACAACGACATCCCCGACGAGTCATATGTCATGAAAGCACCATCCCAACAACCATCCGATCGAACTCTTGCCGATCATATGGCCAGTTCTCATTGGCCTGCGTGCGTTTGAGAACCATGCCATGAGCAAAAAGTAAATGACTTTTGAAATTTGTTTTCCTTGATTCACAAGCAGAACCAAGATGAGTGTTTTTCTCGAGTGGGAAGAGGATTAAGTACAGTATATTCGGAAAGATTCTCATGGTACGATATCATGATTAATGCCCTTTGTCATAAAAATCATCAGGAAATTGAAATTATAATGTGATTCTGAAATTATAGCCTTCTCAGCTTCTTCTTCTTCGTTTTCTCTCGAAACATCCTTCCATGTGTTCTGAAAAATAATTAGTTTTATACATCAAATACTGTTTAAAAATTTTAAATACTCCATCCATATAGAGTAGTGCATATATGGAATTCAAGAAAATTGATGCAGAGGAGGAAATTGATGCAAGGGAACCACAATAAAAATAACAAGAAGCATAAAAATATATATTTTTTTATAAAAATATAAAAAAATCGACTCAAATAACATCTTTTAGGTTGGGTCATCTAGAGCTCGACTAACTATAGTGATTTATATCTCTTACTGAACTAAACTTTTAGAATTATTTGAAAAGAAATTAAGTTTAATTTAACAATCACATCAATTATTGTGTTTTATTATCATTAACTCATTGTAATGGTTGGATAAGATCGAATATTTTCTTGGGTATAGTTTTATAGTAGAATTTTAGTTGTTCAGAACTTTTAATTTTTGCTAGCTTTACAATATCACAGTTGAGAAAATAATAGAAAGTTTTTTTTTTTTTTCAGATGATAAAGAATATTATTGCATGAAATTTAGGTATTAATTGAGACTAAATCGCAGTATGGTATGGAGTGCTTGGAATTCAAAAATTAATGCATCTCTCGATATGTGAGCACATAGAGGATTATACCTGTAGTCAAAGATTCTCAATGTAGCTCCAAACTACAAAAAGAAAATAAAAATAAAAATAAAAATTGCATCAACTTCGTGTGAAGTGGGGCAAAGGCGTGGCTAAAAAGTTTAATTAATTTTACGCGTCGGCCTCTCCGTATAAAGCTAAGCATGTTTAAGCCATAGATTTGTGGAAGTGTATTGTAAACACTCATTGTCATTCATCTATTTCACGACAGACTTTCTCTTCTAGCCATATTGCTTTCGAGATCAAGCCCCTCTCTATAATTTCTACATGGATGGAAATTGCACTATCCCTCGAAAGTTTTCGTACCAAACATTGGCTTGTGCCACTAATAATTTCTCAGAGAAAGACAAACTTGGGGAAGGAGCAACTTGTTCAGTTTTTAAGGGATTCTTAAGGGAGTTGAGCTGCTCTGTGGCGGTGAAGAGGATACTATTTAGTTCTAAATATGGCATGGAGTCATACCTGCCAGAAGTGAAGGTCTTAACTAAACTGAAGCATGAAAATTTGGTTAATCTCGTTGGCTGGAGCTGCAACATGAAAGAACTTCTCATTGTTTACGAATTTGTTGCAAACAAGACCTTGGAATATCATCTTTTCAAGGAAACAGTCTTCTTGACATGGGGTCACAGAAAGACCATCGCTTGGGGCTTGGCTTCAGCATTGCTTTACTTACACGAAGAACGTGAGCAATCTGTTCTACATTGTGATATCAAATTAGACAATATCTTGCTGGATTCAAATTTCAGTCCCAAACTCTGTGATTTTGGCCTGGCAAGACCTGTGGAACATGAGCAAGAATCAGGTTATCCTACTGTTTTGACTGGGGCGCCAGGGTACCTGGCACCTGAGTGTAAGAAAAGTGGGAAGGCTTCGAAGGAATCGGATATTTACAGCTTTGGCGTGGTGGTTTTGCAAATGGCTTGTGGAAAGCCAGCTGTGGAACAATTTCAAGAAAACGGTACGAAATTTGAGCTCAAGCTGGTGGATTGGGTCTTGGAGAAAATTGAAGGAGGAGAAAATGTTTCTGCTGTTGCTGATCCACGTTTAGGCCTAAGTTATGATGAGAAGGAGATGGAACAATTGATTGTTGTTGGGCTTTCTTGTGCTAATCCAAATCCATATGATCGCCCTTCAATTTGGGAGGTCATCAATATGTTAAAATGCTGAAGAACAATTGCCCCTATCACCAACAGTGATGCCGGTCCTGCTGCTAGATTTTGATGGTTTTAGTGATTTTTCTCTTTGTGTTTTAATAGAATATGGTGATGAAAATTCTTATGCTTAAATAAAGCTTGGGATCAATGCAATGCGTCATGTGAATTGAAAAATATCATGAGGTAGTTTTAATTATTAATGAGATCTGTTCTCTATTTCCCCTTATTTAGTTCAAATATTGTATTGACATATAAGAAAATTTTTTTCTTAAATGCATCAGATCAATAAGAAAAATACATTTTTAAAATTATTCATAAGAAAGTTTTAATATCAATAAAAATACTAAATAAATAGAAAATATTCTTTTTATTAAAAAAATCATATAAAAATGGGTTAAAAAATCATATGATGATAATTATAGTTATTAAACATGCAATGAGGTAGACTCGATATAAGTATCACTTGATACAAGATCTAGTTCATGGATTAGATATATTAATTCGGGTTAATTTAAATTAATTTTTTAAAAAATTAAAATAATATTATTTTAATTAAAAAAATTACAAATTTTAATTATATCATACATTAACCTGAGTTTTTTTATTTAATCACACTATATCAACTTTCAAGTTATTTTTAAAAATTCAATTTAAGTAAAGTTTCAAATTTTAATTAATTTGTGAAGTTCATCGAGTTTATAGGCAAATTTCGTAGATCTTTAAAGTGCATTATACAAAAAAAAAAATAAAAAAATAAAAATAAAAAGTTCAGCAATTCCGTGGAATCTCTCTAGCGAGAGACTCTAAGGCCATGATCCCATTCTATTTCTCTTTCATGAACAACAAATAAATATCAACGAATCTACCAGGAAAAAGAGTAAAATTTTCATAAGGCCTTAATTTTATAGAGAGAGAAAAAAAGAAGAAGGAAAATTAGCAATATTATAAATAAAATTAAAAGACATAGTATTTCAATATGGATTGTGCATAATATAATTCATAGTAAAATGAATGATATCTCACTTAAAAAATCAAATTGTTAAACAAACACTAGGAGTAATTTTGTATTTTAATATGTTTATTATATAATATAATTCTTCATATATCCTTAAAAAAAGAAAAACAAAGCTAATGTTGGAGGGGATTTTTTGAAACTTCACATTTTTTTTGTATAGTTTAATTACCTGAAAGCTCTTGGGTCAACTTTTTTTTTTCTAAGATAAAGGAGTATTTTTGGTTTGTTGATCTCAGTTTTATTGCAATTATCATGTGGGGTCAAATATATTATGGTTTTTTTATAGATAAATAAAAAAAAACATGATTGGCACATGCTTTGCAAGTGGCCTCCCAGCTGTTTGTCACCTTCAAGGACAACATTTAAATTGGTGCGTCGCCCTTTACATTATAAACTAGTGCGTGCCAGCCATGAGAGCACATCAAACATCAAAGCTCTGGCAATAATTTTTTTCATTCCCCTCTTTTCTCTTCCTTCTATCTCAAAAGGTGTGTTGACCTTGTAAAATTACAAAATGGTCCTCAATTTTTTAATTGTATTGAATTTGATTTAGTTGTTTTTCAATTTCATTCTTTGGCATTTGATTTTTTATGTTTTTTTTAATCAAATTTGATCCTTATTCTATTGATTCCTATTTATTTTACTTTTAATATTTTTTTATTGGATTTTATTTTTTGATTTCATCTTTAATTTTTTTATTATAATTTCTTTTTTTTTAATTTGATCCTAATTCTTGTGATTGCAACTCCTTTTATTTTGAGTTCTCTTCTTGATTGATTTTTGTTTTGGCAATTTCATCCTTCATTTTTTAATTTCATTAAATTTTCATATCATATTTAGTGTTTACTTTTTTATCATACTTTTAAAACCCGACCTGGGAGTCGACCCTCATCATGTCTCGAGTCACGGGTTAGGTCAAATGATTAGGGTTATCGGGGTCAATTTGATTTTTTTTATTATGCAGGAAGTAAAAATAACATTACTTTGATAAAAAAAAATAATTGTAAAACAAATCAACAGGTGTTGACATGATTTTTCCCTAGCTAATCACTTAAATTTTTATTCAACTGAAAAAAATGGTATTATTTTGATTAAAAAAATAACAGAGAAAAAAAAAATTCAATTATAGTCCTCTTTCTTTTGATTGGTCTTTCTTTGTTTTAGATTTTTTTTTTTAGATTTTTTTTAATTTCATCCATTTCCATTTAATTTTGTTTTGTTTATATATTAAATATGTTATTCATTCTCTTAATTTTTGTTTTTTTTATCCTTTTTTTGTTGTTTTTCTTGTAATTTTCTCTCTCAATATTTTATTTTATTTCATTTTTTTTCTAGGTTTAGTCCTCATTTTTTTTAATTGCTCTTTTTTTAATCCTTTTCTTAATTTGTTTTTTTTTCTTTTAATTTTTCCCCACGACATTTTATTTCATTTGTTTTTTTAATGTAATATTGGTTCTCATTCTTTTAATTTCTATTTTTTTATCCTTTTTTATTTTTTGTTTCGATTAAGTCCTCATTATTTTATTTCATTAGTTTTTATATCAGGTTTGATCCTTATTATTTTAATTACTATTTGTTTTCTTTAAAAAAATTTAATGGTTAAGAAATTTGTTCAAAATTTGTTTGGTATTTTGTATGGTCATCTCGGTTTCATGACTAGAGTTGTTGGATTAAAAAATTAATTTGATTTAATTTCAGTGTTTTTTTATTTTTTTATTTCATCCTTTGAATTTAAACTATTAGACCTTTACTCTTATTTTCCTTTTCCTTTCTTTGGGGTTATTTTTAATCATTGATTAGTCAAGCTAACATGAATTCATTTAGATTAATACCGTTTGAATATATTTTTTATGTTAGAAAAAAATTGAAGTGCTCAAGCAAAAAAAAAATCTAGTTAAAAACTAATAAAAGTCAATATAATAGATCCAGTATGGGCTAATTATCAAAATTTTCAACAGGCCTTAAATTTTAGACTCAGTTCAGATTGATTTAAACAGGCTAAAAACTTGAACAAACCATTTGAATGGGTCCATCTAGCCCAGACCAAGTGGATTTGGTGTCAAATGCCATCTCCGTGGCTCAATCAAAAACTTCCTTGTCCTAACAGTAAAATATCAACTGTAGGCAATAAAAGGAGGGAAACCAGCAACGACTTATCTTCAACTCCTACACACAAGAACATACTCCCTCTATCTATCCATAACTCTATGTTGAAATGGAACACTTGTCGTTGAATCCATCTTTGCAAAATGAAATCGAAAACGAAAATTTGGGACTACCTGAGAAAGATGTCGGAAGCCAAGGCCTAAGGAGAAAAAGTTTGTCAAGAAGGGAATTTCATGGCAGACTACTCCATTTCCTGGAGATGAAGTGGAAGGTACTAAAAAGAGAGAAATTATTGTCTATTTTTTTGGTTACCAAGTAAAGGGTTAGTTTGTTTCAATGTTTGTCACTTGATGAAGTAGCTTGAGATCACTTAAAGAACTATGGTTTTAGAGTTTCAACAAGAAGGCTTACATGAGATTTTCTGGTGTTGAAAGCTTCTTGTTTCAGTTCATTTCAGTGGACATATTGAAGGTGGGGCGGGTCATATCTTGATTCAAGTCGTGATAAAGGGGTTCCCTTTCAAGTTCAAATTAGGCCAAGGCAAGAAATGAACTCTCCATAGTAATGGTGATATATCTGTATTGTTAGCTATATGTACAAGAAGTCTTTGTTTGATATTTGGGTTTTAGGTGAGGTTATAAGAGGATAGGACGAGGGAGTTGCCACTATGAAGGATGGTGAGAGAGCAAGTTTTACGATACCGCTAAACTTGGCCTATGGGGAGGCTGGTTCTCCACTACTGATTCCTCCCAATGCAACTCTTTTTTTTTATGTTGGGATCCTGTCATGGAGTAGCATCTGGGATTTAACAGGTGATGGAGGAATATTGAAGAAGATAATAAAGGAGGGTGAAGGATATTGGACTACACCTAGAGATATTGGAGATTAAGTTTTAGGTAAGCTTTTGCTCTCTTGTAATCATTGTCCATGTTGTTAGGATATTGCCATTTAGTGGCAATACCCCACCACTAAGCAAGTGGTTGCTCCCTTAATACCACAAATGGTGGCATACTTTAAGGCTTGTTTGTCCCACCATATTTGACAAGAGTGTTGGAGAAGGTTGCCATGTTTGCCTATAAAAGAGGCAATTATTTGAAAGCAAAATTGAGAGAGTGTGTGAGAGTGAAGTGACGAGAAGAATAGAGAAAGAGGATGGCAGCAGCCCTGCTGCCATATGCAGCAGAGTGTGTGAGCTGAGAGTTGAGTGATCCTCCTCCTCCATGTATTTATTGTAACCCTTTCTCTACCTCTAATGCATTGACTCTCTCCCGTGGATGTAGGCGGTTTTGCCGAACCACGTTAAATATTGTGTCAGTGTGCTTAGCCTCCTATGAGCAAATATCAGAACATCACCGGTCGGAATCCCCAACAATTGGTATCAGAGCTGTTGCAGAGGCACCTAATTGAGGGGGTGCAAACGCCTGTGATACAAGGCGACCGCCTATGATGAAAGGCGAAGACACCAAAGAGAGTTGGTGTAGGTGGAGCTGTCAAGCAGAAAGGCGTAGAAGCTCCAAACATAGAAATCGAGGTGGAGGATTGCGAGGAGTATACCGCAACTTTCTCTTTCTATGTAATCAATGGCAGTTATCTCTCCCATAGTCCACATGGTGGTAGAGAATTTTGGAGCCATTTTGAAGCATCTCAGCTGAAGGAGGATGCGACCGCTTATGAAAGGCGAAGACACCTTAGAGAAGCTGTGTGGGCCGTGATAGAAGCCCCGGATCAGACCGCCCCATGACAACGGGCGAAAACACATTAGATGGAAGGTGTATGAGGGCCATGATAGGAGCCCCATTTCGGACCGCCCCATGACAACGAGCGACGACACCTTGGAGAAGGTGTGAGGGCCATGATAAGAGCCCCAATTCAGACTGCCCTATGACAATCGGCGAAGACACCTTAGAGAAGGTGTGAGGGTCGTGATATGAGCCCAGTTCAGAATGCCCCAGAGCCAATGTAATGGCTAGATATGAGTGGACAGGTGTATAGCCAATGAAGTGGCTATGATGAGTATGGAGACAAATGCAGGATTGACTTTCATGGATATTGCCCCTATGCTAAAGATCAATGAGCTAGAAAACATTTGCCTTGGACAATAAGTGGATAACTTGTGGAGCATTAAGACGCGGCTGCTATGAAGGAGCAGAGGGCATGCGCAGGTTTCGGGAACAAGTTGACTCTTGTCAAGGTGGTGAGCTCGGTAATGACATTGTAATACTCAGAGTATGAAGACAGATATGGATCAACCTTTAATGGGATGCCCCCATGATTAAAGGTGGAGAGCTACCTGAACTCTTACGACTAAGAGCGAGAGACTCACAGAGAAGTAAAGCGTGGTTCCTAGGGTGGAACAGAGGGCAGGCGCAACTCCTGGATGAGTAGACTCTTGGAAGAGTGGTGAGCTTGTGATCA
>Ga0325403_1002018_pt1 | contig 17628 bp, 9 predicted proteins | sample PopdelMetagenome_19_FD_205665 | JGI IMG/M metagenome (GOLD analysis project Ga0325403, IMG submission 205665) | Populus deltoides microbial communities from Bellville, Georgia, United States - Xylem-PdKOR-R4 | ecosystem: Host-associated > Plants > Phyllosphere > Stem > Wood/Secondary xylem...
AGTTTCTATCCAACTTCTCCAGCCTCTCTAATGGATTCCTCTGCTGCTACTGCAGCTGGCATCAATGACAGTATGCCTGCTACTGCTACCTCATCCTCCCTTGTAGCTCATGTTTCCGCCAGTATGTCTGTTCCTGCACCCTTATCTATCTCCACAGCCCCTGCAGCACCACCAACCATCATTCCTCTTTCAAACACACAACATGTCATCAACCTCAAACTTACCAACACAAATTATCTATTTTGGCGTATGCAGATGAAGCCATATTTGATTGGTCAAGGTGTGTTTTCCTTTGTCGATGGCTCAACGATGTGTCCCTCTCCGCATAGTGATGTTTCTGTTACTTCACCTGCCTTCAGTTGTGGTTTTCCCCCTGCCTTCTTGACATGGAAACAACAAGATCAACTCATCCTCAGTGCACTCCTCTCCTCTCTATCTACATACGTTCTTCACCTTGTAGTGGATTGCCCAACATCTGCTAGTGTATGGAGCACGCTAGAACGTGCTCTTGCATCTCCATCCAACTCTAGAATCATGCAATTGCATGGCTGCCTTCAAGACCTTCGTCAAGGTGATTATACCATCACCACCTATTTGCAGAAGGCTAAAGAATTATTTGATGAGCTAGCTGCCGCAGGACGTCCCATCTCCCTCACCGACTTTAACCTATATGTGTTTAGGGGCCTTCGCAATGAATTTCGTGACTTGGTTAACAGTCTATCTACAAAATCTGATCCTTTACCATATTCTGAGTTGCATAGTCATTTATCTACTCATGAGTTTTTACACAGGAGCTCCCTTCATCCTCTGCCTATGGCTGCACCGTTGCTACCAACACCTGTACAGTCCCCTTCTGCCTTTGCAGCTTAACGTTCTTTTTATGGTTTTAATGGTAGCAGTTCATCCTTTCAACGAGGCAGAGGTAGACGCAATGGGTGGAGGAATATGCGCTCTCCAACTCAGTATGGTGCTTCGGCTGTCAGAGGTCACAGCAGCAGCTTCCAGCAGCAACAGCGTGGACATTGGCAGCAAAGCAGAACCAGTAATGCTGGTCAGTGGCAGCGACAGATTAAGTGCCAACTTTGCAATATATTTGGGCACTCCGCATAGCAATGCTCCCAGCTTGTGCAACATGGTAATCACGCCTCTGCCAACTTCTCATTCAGTGACGCGTCCACAGAAAATTCTGCCACTTGGTTTCCTGACACCGGCGCCAACCAACATGTTACTCCAGATATTACTGGTATGACACACGCAGAACCTTATCTCGGTAATGATCAATTGCATGTTGGTGATGGTAAGGGACTTGTCATATCTAATACAGCCTATAAAATTTTACGTACTCCTAAACGAGTTTTTACGTTGTCTAATGTCTTGCATGTTCCAAAAATTAAAAAAAGACTTTTATCTGTTCAACAATTCTACCATGAAAACTGTGTTTTCTTTGAATTTCACTCTTCTGTTTTCTATGTTAAGGATCTCATCACCAAGGAGGTTCTAATTTCTGGTCAGAGTAAGGATGGCCTTTATGTCATTTTAGAAAATTTTGCCACGTCTATGCCCCAAGCTTTTTTGTCTGCTAGTTTATCCACCTCTGCTGATATTTGGCATCGTCGACTTGGTCACCCAAGCTCCCGGGTTCTGAGTTTCTTAGCATCAAATAAAAAGGTCACTTGTACGTCTCGTCCTTTAAATTTTCAGTGTCCAGCATGTCCGTTAGGAAAATCATCGCGTCTGTCATTAGGACCTATAGGTCACAAAACATCTGCTCCTCTTGAACTCGTTTTTAGTGATGTTTGGGGCCCTGCTCCTATTTTATCTTCTGATGATTTCCGCTATTTTGTGATTTTTGTTGATGCGCACACAAAATTTATTTGGTTTTATCCTCTTAGTGCCAAATCTGATGTATTTAATATGTTTCATCAATTTCAAGTTCTGGTTGAACGACAATTCTCTTGCAAAATTAAATCAATACAAACTGACTGGGGTAGTGAATATTGTAAATTAAATTCTTTCTTCAAAACTGTTGGTATTCACCATCGTATCATATGTCCACATACACATGAGCAAAATGGTACTGTTGAGCGCTGTCACCGTCATATTGTTGAAACTGGTCTTACTCTGCTTGGTCACTGTAAAGCATCTCTAAAATTCTGGAATTATGCATTTGAAACCTCTGTTTATCTTATTAATCGTATGCCGACATCGGTCTTACAAAACAAATCTCCATTTGAAACTCTGTTTCATCAAGCACCTGACTATGGTTTCCTGCGTACTTTTGGATGTCTCTGCTTTCCGTTTCTCCGACCATATAATGCTCATAAGTTAGACTATCGCTCTACTCCTTGTGTGTTTCTAGGATATAGTTCATGTTATCTAAGTTACCGTTGTCTTGAGTTGTCTTCTAATCGTATTTACATCTCTCGTCATGTTCGTTTCCATGAAAATTCCTTTCCATTTATTGAGTCTACTCATGTTCCTGCCACAACCAATTCTAACCCACAGCCGGCCCCTATCTCCTACCTTCCTGCCTTAACATCTTTCCCATCATCTAACCCACCACAAACACCAATCCTTTCCCCACACACCTCGGTCCCCTTACCACCATATGCAAGCATGTCTCTTGATCATTTTGCAGGTTCAGGTTCTTCTGCTGCGGACATCACAGCTACTGCATCTTCCCCTTCTGCTACGCCACCGGCATCTCCCTCACAGGTTCCTGCCTCTTCTTCCCAGGTCCCTACAGAGTCACCACCAGGCCTAGATCTCTGTATTGATCTTTCTAACTACTCCATTCCACAACAGTCACCGCCCATCAGGTCTCCTGACTCTCCTGCTGCAGTTGTTTCTCGACAACATCCCATGGTGCTTCGTCCCCGCCAGCACAAGTCTGTCAATGTGAGCCTAGTGTCTGCATCTTCAATGCCTCCCAACTCACGGGTAATTTATTCATCTGCTCATGAACCTGTGTCTTTCAGAGAAGCTGACCGTTTTCTGTGTTGGCATTCTGCTATGGAATCTGAGATTATTGCTTTACATGCCAACGACACTTGGTCCTTGGTTCCACATGACCCTTTTATGAATGTTGTTGGTTGCCGATGGGTTTACAAAATTAAGCGTCGAGCTGATGGCACTATTGAACGCTACAAAGCGCGCTTGGTTACGCGAGGCTTCTCTCAACAAGAAGGTATCGACTACTCAGAAACCTTCAGCCTGGTTGTCAAACCGACCACTGTCCGTCTAGTCCTGGCCATTGTTGTCTCTAATTGTTGGCAGATTCGCCAACTTAATGTTCATAATGCATTTCTCAATGGTTCACTACAGGAGGTTGTCTATATGCAGCAACTCACGGGATTTGTCGACCCTACTCTGCTAACTCATGTGTGTCGCCTTCACAAGTCTCTGTATGGTTTAAAACAAGCCCTGCGGGCTTGGTACAAACAACTGAGTGACTTTCTTCTGTCGGTTGGCTTCCACGCTTCAAAGGTTGATACTTCCTTATTTATTTTGAAAGTGAATCATGATATCTGTTATTTGCTTGTCTATGTGGATGACATTCTGCTCACTGGTAGTAACTCCAGTTTGCTTCAAAGCCTTATTACCCTGCTCAGTTCAGAATTCAAACTCTGAGATCTGGGTTCTGCTCACTATTTCTTAGGGATTGAGGTTACTCCCACCAGCATGGGTCTCATGCTTACTCAACACAAATATGCTCTTGACATTCTGAGTCGTGCTGGTATGTCCACCTGTAAGCCTGTTGATACACCGGTTTCTGCCTCCAAGAATGGACTCCTGCCTAGTGAGCCATTCTCGGACTCCACTCGTTTTCGACAAATTGTTGGTGCCCTTCAATATTTCACATTTACCAAACCTGACATATGTTATGCTGTCAATAAGGTATGTTAGTTTATGCATGCCCCTACTGAGAGTCACTAGGCGGTTGTCAAACGTATACTACGATACGTAAAGGGTACGTCCTCCTTTGGTCTTCATCTTACTCGTGGTTCCTCATTATCCCTTCATGGTTTTACTGATGCTGATTGGACGGGAAGCATTGATGATCGGAAGTCTATAGGTGGTTACATTGTTTTTTACGGTACTACTCCCATTTCATGGAAATCTGGCAAGCAACGCACTATTGCTCGCTCTTCCACAGAAGCAGAATATAAGACATTAACTGATGGTACTGCTGAGGTTCTTTGGCTTCGTTACCTTCTAACAGATTTGTGTTTTTCTCCCAGTTCTGCTACCACCATTTGGTGTGACAATTTGGGTGCTACATATTTGTCTGTTAATCCTGTCTTCCATGCACGCACAAAACATGTTGAAGTTGATTATCACTTTGTTCGTGATCGAGTAGCTAAAAAGGAGATACAGATTCGCTTCATACCTTCCCAAGACCAATTAGCTGATGTTCTTACTAAACCGCTTCCCCACTCTGCTTTTGCTTCCTTACGGTCCAATCTTCATGTGGTTTCCCCACCTTCAGCTTGAGGGGGTGTATTATGGAATGTGATGTAATATAGGAAATATTGTATTTTCCTGTATATATTTATCCTACGCAGTACACTACACAGTAACTATTGTATGTTGCCCTAGTTATATATATAGAAGAGATGGCTACAGATTATGTATGCCCTTCAATCAATTACAACTTATGCTTCAACTCATTCCATTATCCTTTTTTTTTTATCTCCATCATCTTGCTATATTTTTTTTTTCATAATCTAATTTTTGAATCTTTTTAAATAAAATAAATAAATAAAAAATAAATGAATGAAAAATAATTTTGAGAATTGGGTCAAAACAATACAAGTTAAAAATTTACAAGTCTTAGATAAGTTGGTAGAAAAAAACATCATTTGATAAGAGAACTTGTAAGAAACAAGTATAGAAATTAATTGTGAGGAGAAAAGGAGTGAGGGCCTGGCGGTATGCAAGGAGGAAGGGGATGGAAATCTTCAACTAATTGAGAAGTGAAATTCAGATTATCCTCAAGTAAGGAGTCTTAAACTCAATTTTTTGTATTAGCTTAAATTTGGTTTGAAATTGTGCAATTTTCTTGAATTAAAATTAGGGTTATTGAACATAATTTAGGGAAAATATAAAATTATCTAGAATTGGATCAATTAGAGTGTTGTAGTTGGTTACTGATAAGCAGCAGTTGGAGCCAAGTGATGAGCTGGAGCCAAGTGATCTGGAGCCAAGAAGATCGCACAGAGTTCCTAAAAAGAATCGCAGGTTCATAGAGCTGTGAAGAGCCAGTCAAGGGAAGAACGAGTCAAGGGGATCCAGTCACTGCAGTGTCCTCAGTGCACGGGAGGAAGAAGTCAAGTCTTATTTATCAAATTAAATAAATGCCAACTATGTAGCAGGAGTCAGTTGCTAAGAATCCTGATTGTATGTAGTTGTCATAACCTAATTCTGGGTTATTCCCCAAAATAAATTTCTTTTTTTTTAAAAAAATAATAAATAAAAATATAAAAAATAAAAAAGACAAAAAAATAATAAAGGCTGGTAACGTGGAGAAAGTATGTCGGAAAATCAAGTTGCAATTTTTGGAGGAAATTCAAGACCTATTGGCACCCCATTGTGCCCAAAATTGGAGGAAAAAATGCAAATTCAAGGTCAAATTAAATGATTATTGGACAAATTTGCATAAAAATTAAGCCCAATAACATAATTAAATTTTTAATAGGCCAATTTGATTTAATCATGGGCCAAATTAAATTTTAATTATGTTTAAGAATTAATTTAGGTCCAAATGAAGGATTTAATTAAGTGCAAGGACTTAATTATACTTTAAATGGGTCAAATTAATTTTATTTAGAGCTTAATTGGTGAAAAATTAAGTTTGGGAGCCTACTTTGAGCTTAATTGAGAAGATTGGAATTTTAAGAGACCAAATTTAATTTTTACCAAGTTAATTGATTGAAATCAGGGGTCAAATTGCAAGAAAATTGAAGTTTTGGGGCCAATTAGGGGTTAAATTGACAAAATCCAAAGCCAAGGACCAATCTGCAAAATGCGCCAAACTATAGGGGTCTAATTGACAAAATCCGGGGGTCAAATTGAAGAAATTAAAAGTTTAATGGTCAATTAGGGATGAAATTGCATAAATCCGAGATCAAGGACCATATTGTAAAATGCGCGTAAAGCTGGGGCTGAAGTTGAAGTTACGCCAGGACCAAATTGCATTAAATCAGAAGTTTAGGCTCAATTAGGGAATAATATTGAAGGAAATCAAAAGTTGGAGGACTAAATTGAAAATCGGCAAAGAAATCCCTAATTTTTTATCCAAAACGGCGCCGTTTTGCATTAAAAAAAAAACAAAAAAGGGAGGAAGGAACGCCTGGTTACTGCTCATCTTCTTCCCCGCCGAGCTGCTCGAGTGGCAGACTTCCAGGCGCATTTTCTGCCTTGTTTGGCCCACAAATCCGACAAAGCGTGCACCAACATGTCCACCTGGAACCCCTCTATCCCAGAGAAGGGTCCGGTCGGGTCGAAAAACTTTGAAACGGCTCCGTTTATTGGCCTAAAGTGGCCACCTCGGACAGTCTGCAGCCTTGGACTGCCAAATTTGGGAGTTCGAGGTACACACTTTGAACCGACGGCTTGGATTCCTCGAGTTGAATCAAGGGCTGATAATTTTTCCACATTGAAGAAAAGATTACCCTCTTTGTATCCCTATAAATAGGAGCAAATTTCATGCTCAGGAAGAGGAGAGAAACGAGCTCAAAGTTGGCCGAAAACCAGCCTTCTGTATTCATTTTTCCTGCAAACAATCCTTTTTCTGCTTTCTCTCTCCACCGTGGCCTTCAGCCACCACCACCTTCATCACCTAGCTTCTCACCTTCATCCCTACCTCCAGTAGCCATAAAACCATCTCACGTGACAGTTGCACCACTTCTCTCTCTCTCTCTCCTCTGTAAAAATCTTCTCCTCTGCCACCGTGACTGCAGCAGCGGCGGCGACAGCAGAGGCAGCGGCCACTACCTTGCCCAGAAGCTCTCTTCCTTCCCAAAGGCAGCTGGGGTAGCAGCTCTTTCCTCAGCCACACCAACAGCTCCAGCCGTGAGCTTTCCTTCTCCTTTGCAGGACTCTGCTCCTTCTTCTTCCAGCCGTGACCAGTGCAAGCCGCCGGCCTCACCACCTTCAGTTACACCGTGCACCACCAGCTAGGCCGCCGACTCTCTCCACGCCAGGTAACTCGCCCCTCCCCTGCTACGCCTTCCTTTTCCTTTCACCGTGGCTGCATGCAGAATTCGTTTCTGCATGCAGCGGCTAATTAATTAGCCGTCTGCTTGGGTCGGGCCAGTTCTGGCCCAGCCCAGCCCAGGAAAAAAAAATTCAAAAAATTTTAAAATCATCTGAAAAATTTGTGATTTTCTTAAATATTTTTCTACCAAGTTTGCTTAATATTGGGTTGTATACTTACATGGTAAGATACAAGTCCGGTATTAAAACACCCGGTTTCCTCCGAAATACTTCAAAAAAAAAATTTCAAAAAAAGAAAAAAATATTTTATTGCATACGGCCAAGTCCTAAAGAATTTTCCAAGCATGTTTTTATGTTTAAGAAGAAAAAATTGCATCTTTCTCACGTTTTAAAAATCCAAAAAATGGATATCATAACTAGTTTATGATCATCCGTTAGGGTTTGACCAAAATATCAAAAACCTTTTTCCAACTCTTTTTTTTTTCAAGATCCAGATGTAGACTTTAATATTTGTGGGGTGTAAAATTACACGATAAAGTACACCCTCGGGTATTAAACATACAAGGTGTAAATAAATGCAATCCTAAAATTCAGACTTTAGAACGGTTAGGATTTAACCCAATAAGGTAGAGACTCCCTCACGAAGGGAGATCTGCCTTGAACCTTATAAAAGACCAACGAATAGAAACTCGACCTAGAAAAACAATCAAACAACAATGCAGCTTACCTTAGGTAGGGTGCACTGGGGGTGATGCGTCTTCCCCTTGCACAACCAGTCCCTTACTCAGACTCTCGCAGACCATAGGTTCCTAGTGACCATAATACTAGGTGGCGACTCCAACGAACCAAGCAAAACACAAATAATAATAAAAAAAAATCGCCAGCGGACGCCGCACGGATTTTGACGTGCGACAGTAGTCGTGCCAGTATTTTAGGAAAGTTTGTTATTTCATTCATGTATTTAAACTCTGGTATGAGACAGGGAAACCATTCATTCAAAAAATTCAATAATATCAACTTGTGGCTTATTCTCGCCCAAAGCAGAATACAATTGTGATTTATCTTTGTCTTTTATTACTAGCTGTGACAGGGACCTATCAATTGGTATCAGAGCCAGGTTAACAATGACAACAAACAAGGAGCGGATAGAAAATTTGGAAGTGGGTCTGGGAGGACTTCAGGATGGAATGAGTCGAATGGAGATTACCCTTGTTGACAGAATGCATCAGATGGAAGCCAACATCAACAAATTGACAGAGGCGTTACTGTCCAACAAAGAAGGATCCAGCAACCAATCCATTGAGCGCAACGGACGACCTCGCCATTAGCGTGAGGAATTCACAGAACGAACAGATGGGAACAGACAGATGTTCTCTTCCAAACTGGCGAAGCTTGAGTTTCCAATATACTCAGGAAACGACCCCACTGAATGGTTCAACAGAGTTGATCAATTCTTTGAGTATCAAGGCACTACCGAAACACAAAAGGTGTCGTTAGCATCTTTTCATCTTCAAGGGGAGGCGAACCAGTGGTGGCAATGGCTGAGACGTGCTTACAAAGACGAAGACAGAGAGGTGACATGGCCAATTTTTGAGGAGGAATTGTGGGCAAGGTTTGGACCACCAGAATGTGAGGATTTTGATGAAGCATTGTCAAGGGTGAGACAAGGGGGCTCATTACGGGAGTACCAAAGAGAATTCGAGAGGCTGGGTAATCGTGTGCAAGGCTGGACTCAAAAGGCACTAGTTGGGACTTTTATGGGAGGCTTGAAACCAGACATAGCAGAAGGGATTAGGATGTTTAAACCCAAATCATTGAAAGAAGCAATAAGCCTAGCCAGAATGCGAGATGAACAATTAACTCGCCAACGACGTAACAGTAAGCCATTTTCCATCAATCATAATCCAATTGCTTCCTTTTCTCCAACAAAGTCACCAGCGGCCATGCCCATGAAACATCTTGCTTGGGACGAGATGCAGAAGAGACGATCTCAAGGTCTCTGCTTTAATTGTGACGAAAAATTCACTCCTGGCCATAAGTGTCAAAAGCCCCGTCTGTTGCTACTGGAAGGGGATGATGAGACTAGCTTGCAAGATGACGAGGAATTTGAAGGTGATGAACCTCAAATATCATTACATGCTCTTACTGGTTGGTCAACTGCCAGAACAATGCGAATTATGGCAAGAATTGAGAATCAAGATTTGACTGTCCTCATTGACAGTGGCTCCACGCACAATTTCATTAGCGAACGGATTGCTAATTGGCTACACCTGCCACTGATACCAACACAGCCCTTCAACGTGAAGGTGGCAAATGGGAATCCATTGAAATGTCAGGGCAGATTTGAAAACATACACGTCCTACTTCAAAGTATTCCATTTATTCTGACTTTATATGCCCTACCATTATGTGGATTGGATTTGGTTTTGGGAGTGCAGTGGCTAGAGCAATTGGGAACAGTGGCCTGTGATTGGAAGAAAATGACCATGGAATTTATGTGGAAGAATCAAATGCAGAAACTACAGGGAATTGATGCCCAACACATTCAGCTTGCATCTCTAAAAGATGTTTCGAAGGAGCTGCGCCAAAGCAAAACAATGTTTGCTATCTGTTTGCAAACCGAAGCCGAGATACCTGTCAGCAAAGTGGAGTCTGAAATGCAGCAGATGTTGGAGGAATTTGGAGATATTTTTCAAACTCCAGCTCAATTGCCACTGGTCTGGGAGATTGACCACACCATCACTGTCAAAGAAGGAACCGAGCCTGTCAATGTCAGACCATACAGGTATGCCTATTTTCAAAAAGCTGAAATTGAAAAACAAGTTCAAGACATGTTAAAATTGGGATTTATAAGATCAAGCACTAACCCTTTTTCATCTCCTGTTTTGTTAGTTAAAAAGAAAGATGGCATATGGCGTTTTTGCACTGATTATAGAGCCCTTAATGCAGTAACAGTTAAAGACCGATTTCCTATTCCTACGGTAGATGACATGTTAGACGAACTACATGGGGCTGTTTATTTTACCAAACTAGATTTGACAGCTGGTTACCACCAGGTTAGGGTATCCCCAAATGATATTCATAAAATTGCTTTCCGCACCCATAATGGTCATTATGAATACTTAGTCATGCCATTTGGTCTTTGTAATGCCCCCTCTACTTTTCAAGCCCTTATGAATGCCATATTTCGACCCTACCTTCGTAAATTTGTGTTAGTCTTTTTTGACGATATCTTGATCTATAGTCCCAATTGGACCATGCATCTTGAACATGTTCGCAAGGCTTTTGAAATTCTAAGGCAATACAAATTTTTTGCAAAATTGAAGAAATGTGCATTTGGCCAACAAGAATTGAAGTACTTGGGGCATATTATTACTCCAATGGGGGTTAAGGTTGATCAAGCAAAAATCCAGGCAATGCTAACCTGGACAAGACCTACTAATATATCTGAGCTTCGTGGATTTTTAGGTCTTACAGGTTATTACAGGAAATTTGTTTGTAATTATGGGATTCTTGCTCGTCCATGGACATCCTTATTACGCAAAGGTCAATTTTGCTAGAATGATGACGCCGAGGCAGCTTTTGAGGCATTAAAGACAACAATGACTTCCACTCCAACCCTTGCAATGCCTAATTTTGCTGAAGTTTTTGTGATTGAGTCTGATGCTTCCGGAGATGGCATCGGTGCTGTTCTAACTCAACAAGGGTGGCCAATAGCTTTCATGAGTCGCGCTTTGGGGCTATCTAAGAGTGCATGGTCAACTTATGCGAGAGAAATGTTGGCTATTGTGGTGGCTGTCCAGCTGTGGAGACCATACTTGTTAGGCCATAAATTTGTGATCCAAACAGATCAACGCAACTTAAAGTACCTATTGGAGCAGCGTATTACTACCCCAGAACAGCAGAAATGGGTATCGAAATTACTTGGCTATGATTATGAAATCGTGTATAAGGCAGGCAAGGAGAATTCGGCTGCAGATGCATTGTCACGTATGACGGGCAGCCCTTGCCTTTCACACTTATCTGTTCCACAAATTCACGTGTGGGATCAACTTAAGGTCGAAGCTGTTTCCCATCCTTACATGAAGAAAATTGGCAAGCTGGCTACTGAGAATCCGGACAGCCCCTATACATGGCGAAATGGGTTGCTTCACTACAAAAACAGAGTAGTAATTGCCCCCAACTCTGATATCATTCAGCAACTGTTACGTGAATTCCATGATTCACCTCTTGGGGGGCATTCAGGTGTATTGCGCACCTACAAACGGCTGGCGCAACAGTTTTATTGGCCATCAATGGCTCGCATAGTTAAGGAATATGTAGCTTCTTGTGATGTATGTCAACGGGTGAAGTCAGACACACTGTCACCAGTGGGTTTATTGCAGCCATTACCCGTCCCCTGTCAAGTTTGGGATGACATCACGATGGATTTTATTGAGGGTCTCCCACAATCTAGTGGAAAGAACACAATTTTTGTTGTTGTTGATCGACTTAGTAAGTCAGCACATTTCTTGGCATTGGCTCATCCTTATACGGCCAAAATGGTGGCTGAGAAATTCGTTGAAGGTGTGGTGAAGCTACATGGTATGCCACGATCCATTATTAGTGATAAAGATCCTATCTTTATCAGTCACTTTTGGCGTGAGTTCTTTAAATTGTCAGGTACCAAGCTGAAGATGAGTTCCGCATATCATCCACAAACGGATGGGCAATCTGAGGTTGTCAATCGCTGTGTCGAACAATATCTTCGGTGCTTTGTTCACCAGCAGCCCACCAAATGGAATTCACTTCTACCTTGGGCTGAGTTCTGGTATAATACCACTTATCATGCTTCCACAGGTATGACACCATTCCAGGCTTTTTATGGACGTTTACCACCGACAATTCCCCATTACCACATTGGCATGTCTCCGGTGAATGAAGTGGATCATCAACTCGCCTCTAGAGATGAATTATTGAGTCTGCTCAAGGCCAACTTGCATGCTGCTAGTAATCGCATGCAACAACTCGCTAATTCTAAGCGACGTGATGTTGAATTTCAAGTGGGAGATTGGGTTTTTCTTAAGCTTCATCCTTACCGTCAGCAATCGGTGGTCAAACGTGTATGCAAAAAATTGGCTAGTCGCTATTATGGACCCTATCAGATTGAAGAACGAATTGGCACAGTGGCGTATAGGCTGAAGTTGCCTACCCAGGCTCGTATTCATCCTGTTTTTCATGTGTCCTTGCTCAAAAAGAAAATTGGTGACGAGGCCGTCGATATGATCGATTTGCCTCCTATGACTGCTGCGGGTGAAATGCTGATCGAACCTGAGGCCATCTTAGACACTCGTTGGATCAAGAAGGGGTCTCGGTTTGTCGAAGAAATTCTGGTGAAATGGAAACACCTGCAGACTGATGATGCAACTTAGGAAGATGCTGTGGCGTTACAGGAGCGATTTACCAACTTGAACCTTGAGGACAAGGTTCCCTTAAATGGGGGAGGTATTGATAAGCAGCAGCTGGAGCCAAGTGATCTGGAGCCAAGAAGATCGCACAGAGTTCCTAAAAAGAATCGCAGGTTCATAGAGCTGTGAAGAGCCAGTCAAGGGAAGAACGAGTCAAGGGGATCCAGCCACTGCAGTGTCCTCAGTGCACGGGAGGAAGAAGTCAAGTCTTATTTATCAAATTAAATAAATGCCAACTATGTAGCAGGAGTCAGTTGCTAAGAATCCTGATTGTATGTAGTCGTGCCAGTATTTTAGGAAAGTTTGTTATTTCATTCCTGTATTTAAACTCTGGTATGAGACAGAGAAACTATTCATTCAAAAAATTCAATAATATCAACTTATGGCTTATTCTCGTCCAAAGCAGAATACAATTGTGATTTATCTTTGTCTTTTATTACTAGCTGTGACAGGGACCTTTCAGTTACCTTGGATGTGAAATTATGTCAGAACAATAAAGAAAAATCAATGGGTAAAGGGTACAAGATGGTCGGCCACTAGGAGAGTGAATGAGAAGGGTAGAGCTTGTGATTTTCTTTATTAAATTGCTTATGATATGCAGTCCTCGTGCTAATTCCATACGAATCAGTACTGAGAAGCATGTGCCCATCACTCCAGCAATGGCACCGAAGATGAAATAGAGGGTCCCTTTATCCTTGTGGTTAGTGGAGAACAACCATCGAACCAGATTTCTCATCCAATTGAAATTCTTTCTTGATGCTTCGCTCGACACCGGGGCCTGGCGCGACGACTTTTCGATGCAGGCTAAAGGAAAGTCCCGAACTCCTGCTCTAAGGCTCGGCTTCTTTTTCCGCGGAAAGTCTAGAAGGTGGTTTAAGGTACGAGAAAAAAGTAGAAATGCCCTATTCTCCAGACATCCACTTGGGGTTCGCGCAAATCCTTACGCGGTAAACCAACAGCCGCGGATTCAGCCCTATTCTCTATGCATTATCAGTAGCATCGACTGCTTCAAAATTCATCATATGGGCTCCTTCAGGAATTGGAAAAGCCTCAAGGGCATGGGTTGGAACTGAAAGAGTATGGCTTATATGGGTTGGTTTTAGTTTCATGGTGAAGAGATGTACTTGTTCCATTCTTTTTCAAGAGATGAAGAGTTTCTATGGGGAGAGCAGAGATTAGCTAATATAAACTAAGAATCAAACTCAGAGAATGAGAGGAGGGGGGGGGGGGGGGGTTCTTTATGCTTTATATATATATATATTACGTGGGCATGACCTCGTATAAACTGTACTCTCTTTATTGAATGTTAGTTAGAGAGTGTTTTATCCCGCCATCACTGTATAGGTGAAGATGGGATATACAGAGATAGTGAAGATGGGATTTGAGAGGAAAAAAAAAGAGTTTAACCAATAATTAGAGTGCAATTATTCCTAGCTAATAAATTTGGGATTGAAATCATTTTATATTATGTTTATCTCAGTCATTAATTAATAATAAACATATGGTATGCGATTATTATTATCATTAATTAAACAAAAAGATGAAAATTTAGGAACATAGCTAAATTTACTCCTGAACACTCAGTTAATGTATCAATCTAAGTCACTGGACTGAATGTATAAAATAAATATGATATATACCTTAAACACTTGTTTTAAAAGATAAAATATCTAAGTCACTGGATTTTTATTATTTTTATCTCAGTCATTATTAATAATAAACACATGGTATGCGATTATTAAAGGTTAAACAAAAAGATGAAAATTTAGGAACATAGCTCCAAAAATTATAATTTAACCCTAATTTAATGTAAACACAAAACCTGACATATAAAATTAATTAAATTGAATTATTCAAAAAATCTTTTGAAGGGAAACCAACTTAAAAATCGTTAAATTGTCAGGATATTTCCAAATTACATTTCTCATTATCTGTTTGTTTCTTCGAGTGTAATTTTCCCTTTCACACACACCTTTATCTCAAACACATACTAAAGAATTCAGGGAAGTCCACCCAAACAGTAGCCACCATCCTTACCACTAAACTGATTTCCGACTCCCCACTTCTTATCCGCAAAAACAATTTACTTACAATCACAATTCAGGGAAGTCCACCCAAACAAAATACTTGCTGGACTAGGAACTCACCACTTTTCCAGGAATATTTGAGCTAGGTTTTAAACTTTCAAAGCAAATTGTTAGGCGAGATGTAATGTATAATTTATATTATTTTGTAATATAGATTTTAAATCTTGTCTCAACCTCTATGAAGGTTCTTTACCATCTAAATTTAAATTGGCATAATTTTCAATCCTGTATGTGTGCTTTATTGGAGGCAATCCTTCATTTGAGGTCCAAGTAGTTTTTTATCATGATAAATTTTATTAAATAAAATATTTTCTATTTATAAATTCATTAAATCAAAGGATACTCTACAAATCTCCATGGCGCCCGAATAAATCAAGTATTTGTTTACCTACTAGCAACTCCGAATCCATGAAGATGAAAGTCCCTCCACACCCACCTCCATTCAAATAAATGGAAGCAGATTTTCATGGAAAAGGGCACCATTACCATCTTTATTTATTATCATTTTAATTAGCAATAATAGTTATTTTGCATATTAAATCATATTTTGTGGAATTTGGATAGGGCACGAGATCAGGCACACATACATTAAGAAGAAAAGGAAAGAAACTTGGAAACCAAACAAGATACTGATTACTTGATTACTTGGAAATTAACCAACAGTAGCTATAAGGCTAGATTAACAAAGTACCAGTGGAGTGGAAAGGACACTTTTCGTGCCAACAGCTTATATGTCAAACTCTTCAAAGACCATATAGGGGAAGATGCTCGACATCGACCCAAACATCTTGCCCCATCAAGGTCATCACTTTGCGTTGAGCTCTAACCGTGTACCTCCTGAGCATGTCATTAGCTTCATCTCTCTCCATGAAGAAGACAACCCTGTCTTCGGGAGCAAGGCCTTTCTGCTCTACAAAACGATGCCAAGAAGAGCGTAGAAGAACGGGTTTTGGGTAAGCTCCAGTCATACGGGTTGAGAGACAAAACCTCCATGCATTATCAGTAGCATCGACTGCTTCAAAATTCATCATATGGGTTTCTTCAGGAATTGGAAAAGCCTCAAGGACATGGGTTGGAATTGAAAGAGCATGGCTTATGTGGGATGGTTTTATTTTCTTCGTGAAGAGATGTACTGGTTCCATTCTTTTTCAGGAGATACAAGAGTTTCTGTGAAGAGAGAAGGCTAGTGTTGGAGCAGAGATTAGCTCTATTGCCTTATAATCTAAATGGCTTTTTTCAAGATTGCATGAATGGTTTGTCTGTAACTAACCTTTAAGAGATGTACAGTGGAGTTACTTTTGAAAAGTTAAAGTTGAGTTTCAAAAATATTTTTAATTTTTTTTTATTAATTTTAAATTAATATGTTTTTAATATTTTTAAATCGTGAGCTGATATTAAAAATAATTTTAAAAAATTAAAAAAAATATTTATAAAAAAAATAAAAAAATATTATTAAATATAATTTAATACGAAAAATTATTTATAAAACAACCGGAATTATATTACTAAACAAGCTCAGTGTTTAAAAACATAATTAGTGTTTAATCCCGCCATCACAGTATAGGTGAAGAGATGGGATACAGAGATAGTGAAGATGGGATTTGAGAAAAAAAAAAAAAAGAATTTAACCAATAATTAGAGTGCAATTATTCCTAGCTAATAAATCTGGGATTGAAATCATTTTATATTATCTTTATCTCAGTCATTAATTAATAATAAACATATGGTATGCGATTATTATTATCATTAATTAAACAAAAAGATGAAAATTTAGGAACATAGCTAAATTTTCTCCTGAACACTCAGTTAATGTATCAATCTAAGTCACTGGACTGAATGTATAAAATAAATATGATATATACCTTAAACACTTGTTTTAAAAGATAAAATATCTAAGTCACTGGATTTTTATTATTTTTATCTCAGTCATTATTAATAATGAACACATGGTATGCGATTATTAAAGGTTAAACAAAAAGATGAAAATTTAGGAACAAACCTGCAAAAATTGTAATTTGACCCTAATTTAATTTAAACACAAAACCTGACAATATAAAATTAAATTAAATTATTTAAAAAATATTAACCAACTTAAAAATCGTTAAATTGTCAGGATATTTCCAAATTACATGCCTAACATGGGGTCGAACCCACAAGCAACAGAGGGGGAGAACTTTTTAAATGATTATTGCCTGCTGCTTGTATATTTTCTGTGCCTGTGTCTCTGTTTCAGTGCAAAGCCTTTGGTTCATGACCTGAAGTTTCATAGAGTTCATAACCTGTATTCTCCTGAACACTCAGTTAACAGGAGAGATTTTTCCAAAAGGAGGTTGCTAAATTTCTTTCTTCTTTATTATCATTTAATCTTGTAAATTTGAGGAACATGCTAAAAGGGAAGACGTTAGTTGATGAACAATGCTAAGATTAAAAACCACTTCAGGATAATTGCATATAATTGTAGTTATCATTACAGTCGTTGAATTGACCAAAACAATTAAATGAGGGAGTTGAGTAGTGGTTCAAAAGCTTTTAGAAGACATGGATGGTAAGTACTTGGATAAAAAAGAAAGCATGTGCAAGAATTCCGGAGTGTAATTTCATGTGATGGTGAAAATGATGTGCTATGGAGACCGCTTTGTAAACTATGGTTGGTATCTCAGATGATAAGATAGCCAAAAAGGGATGGGTCCTTCCCGGCCAGTCATGTACTGTCCTCGACCTTTTTCAATTAAAACATAATAATAATAATAAAATTCAGTTAACATAATAATCTCATTAAATCCTGAATTATTGGCTTTTAGGACGTGAGCAACTTTTACCCTATAATGCTCCAATCCACCGTAAATTATGAGAGAGTGCACAGTTTTTTTTTTTTT
>Ga0325403_1002020_pt1 | contig 17617 bp, 16 predicted proteins | sample PopdelMetagenome_19_FD_205665 | JGI IMG/M metagenome (GOLD analysis project Ga0325403, IMG submission 205665) | Populus deltoides microbial communities from Bellville, Georgia, United States - Xylem-PdKOR-R4 | ecosystem: Host-associated > Plants > Phyllosphere > Stem > Wood/Secondary xylem...
ATTAAAATAATAATAATTAACATTTCATAAATTATTTCAAATAAAATAAGTAACAATCAAAAGAATGAGGACCAAATTTGATAGATAAAAAATTTCAATAAAAAAATGATAAGGAAAAAGCAAATAACAATTATAAAAATAAGGACCAAAATTAATATAAAAATTAAATTTTAAGAGATGGAATTGAAAAATAAATATTCAAAACAAATTATATATAGCAATCAAAAGTTTGAGGATCAAATTTGATATAATCAACAAATAATGACATTTCTAAATTTTTCACAACTTCCGGAAAGTGTTTTCCGCTCAAATTTTCCAGGAAAACACTTTTCTGAAAACCAAGCTAAATTTTTCTTTGACTGGAAAGTGTTTTCCGTTAACCAACTTTTCTTAAGGCAAACAAACACAGGAAAGTTTGGAAAGTGGTTTTCCGGAAACAACTTTCTGGAAAACAAACACAACCAAAAGGGAAAACACTTTCTTGGAAACCAAACCAAATTTTTCTTTGACTGGAAAGTGTTTTCCGTTGACCGAAAAGTGTTTTCGTTAATTGGAAAGTATTTTTCTGTTGACCGGAAAGTGTTTTCCGTTGACCAACTTTTCTAATGGCAAACAAACATAGGAAAGTTTGGAAAATGGTTTCCCGGAAAGTGAATTCCGGGAAACAAACATGGCCAAAATAAGAAAACCGAGCAACTCAACTTGCAAATGGAGGCATTGACAAATCATATTCAATCATTCTTGGCTATTCAGAGAGTTAGAAGGGAGGCTGATGCTAAATCCAAGGGCTTCATGACTAACCAAGTGATTGGAAGGGAGATGGGGGTTAATGTGACGTGGGGAAATTTGTTTCATATATTTGGCATAGTAATGTTTGTTGTATTATTTCATTAATGGTTAATACATTTTAGGTTTTAAAGAGTCTAATATGTAATTTCATAAATTAAATATAATTTTTAATTTGATAGTTGAATCAAGTTGAATATTTGATAAAAAATTCTAAATATTTTGTTTTTTATTGGGTTAAAATTTTATAATGATTGAAGATCATAAAGATCTTCAAACAAAGTTTATAAGTTAACATTCATGATTGTCATTATTTACCTTATTGTATTTAGATTCTTTTTCATATTTAGGTTAGAACTTTTAATTTATTTAGTATTTTACTATTTAGAAATCCTAATGATATATGGATTCTATTAATTAGATAAGTTTTAATTAAAAATTATTTTCCATAAAGGATTTTAGTTTTAATTAGGAATCCTTTCCCATAAAAGATTTTAAAACTAATATAAATAAGAAAATCTAGTTTATTTTGAGAATAAGATTATTATTAAGACTTTTAATAAAACACCAGAGAGTTTTTTTTTTCTAAATTTCTCTACAATTTAGGTCTGTAACCTTAAGACTTGAGAACCCTAGCTTTTAACCATACTTTACACCGTGTTAATTGATATCACAGCAGGTTGGCTTCTTTGATGGACAAAGATGGTAGCAACCCACTCTGCAATGTAGGAGTATAGGCTCTTTGCGGCGCTGTGTGGACTCAGGAGCAGACACTAGATCGTTTGGAGCAAACCATAATAGATCTAGATTGGCTAATAGATAACACAAATAAAAATCATGAAAAGGAGAAGAACTTGCCTAGAGACTCACCTCAAGGCGGACCAAACCTATTCTTAAATTTGATGAGATTTCATTCTATGATGGGAGATTTTTTTAAGAAAAGATTTATTAAGTGATTGACAAAGTTGAAAACTTATTTTTATTTCAACAAAGTTCCTTATCATTAAAAAGTAGGAATTGTCGCACAAAAACTTTTTTGAGGTGCTAGAGAATGGTAGTTTGAATTTCTAGACTTTAGGAATCATATTAGTATGCCTTTAATTTTTTCTTGGCAAAATTTTAGACAATCATTAATTTTGGAGTTTATACAAGATGATTATGAAAAGATTTTATATTGGGTAGAAAGTAAATAGATTATTGTTATTTACCTTATGTTCAACTTTCTCGAAAGGCAAGGAGGAAAAACATGGAGGAGTTTGGTGAAAGCAAAAGTTCAAAGTTATCTAATCATGTTGAAGATAACATGACCAAAGAGGGTGTTGATAAATAATAGTCTTTTAACATTAAGTTGAAGAAATCAATGGCAAACAATGATGTTTCTGTCATGGATAAAGATCTTGCAAATAAAAACATGGAAGACATGATGATTTCTAACAATTATCCTAAAGGTATTATCAAAGATTATCTTGAAGTTTCTTTATATTCAATGATTAAAGTATTGGAGGTAATAGATGATGATGAAGTTAAGTTTGAAGTAACAAAATGCGGAAATGAACTACAGGTGAACTTCATAGGAATAAAAAATATAACATTAAATATAATTTTTTCTTTTGTATGTACACATCATAAACTAAATCTTCAAGTTTACATGTAAAAAACAAGCAACTTCGTGACTATGTTGGCTACAATATTATATTCTAAATATCTTTTCATTTGGAGTGGTCGAGTTCAATTTCTGACAAATAACTCGAGAGAGAGTTTTTCAAAAGTAAAAGAGATTGATGTTAGGAATTTTCTTCCATATTCTTGAAATAATAATGTTTATTGTATTATTTTATTAATGATTAAGATTTTTAGGTTTTGAAGAGTGCAAGATGTTGTTTGGTAAATCAAACATAACTTTTAATTCAACCATTGGATTGAGTTAAAATTTTGACAAAAAATTTTAAAGGCTCTGTTTCTTATTAGGGTAAAATTTCATGATGATCATAGATCAATAAAACCTTAAAATAAAGCTCCAAATTTACTTTGTGGGATTCTCTTTATTTACCTTATTGTTTTTGAATTCTTTTTCGTATTTAACTTAAGACTTTTAATCTAACTAATATTTCACTATTTAGGAATTATAATGCCAGATGGATTATACTAATTAGGTAAGTTTTAATTAGGAATATTTTCCCATTAAGGATTTAAAGATTATTATAAATATGAGTGTCTAGTTTATTTTGAGAAGAAGATTATTATTAAGACTTTTAATAAAACACCATATAGTTTTCTCTAAATTTCTCTACAGCTTAAATCTGTAACCTTAGAGCTTGAGAACCCTAACTTTTAACCACATTATACGTCCCGCCATAATGTTAGCTTAGATGGAATTTTACCTGGCTATAAAGGTCATTTTTTAAGAGAGATGTCAGGGAATCAAGATCATCATAAAACTAGTTACAATTTAGCTTTGCCAAGAATAGACTATCAACATTATATGGTGAGAATCTTAGGGGATGGTTAAGAAAATGTAAGAAGTACTTCAATTTTAACTTTGTTCTTGTTCATCAATGGGTGAAGTTGGCTTCTTTACACTTAGATGGCAAAGCAAAATTTGGTTTGAAGGTTTTATAAGTGGAAATGAATATTTAGCTATTTGGAAAGATTTATCACAAGCTATTTGTAAAAGATTTGGAAGTAGGGATGACATAGTAGAAGAGTTCAATAAATTATGCAAGAACAAAGTGTAAAAGATTATGTGAAGAACTTTGAGGAGTTGAAATCACTGATGAATGCATCTCTTCTTGAATCCTACTATGTCTCTGGTTTCATTAGTGGCTTAAAAGATGATATTAAATTGATGCTTAAGATTCGTAGGCTAATAACACTAATATAGGTTTTTGAACAACAATGTCATGGCTAGGAATAAAAAATTCATGCAAAGGATCACTCTTATTATTACAATGGGAAGATCAACACATAATCTTTCATCTAGATCTTTTAATCAATCCAAGAATAAGGTGTCATAAGGATCAAAACTGTCTTTGAATTCCTTATATGAACAACAAAAAGGTTAGATCAATACTTTAAATGTGGTGATAAATACATGCTTGGTGATTATTATATCGTTAAGGGATTGTATATAATAAAATGAATAAATGATGATAAGGAGGAATTTATGGAAGTAAATGAAAAGCTTAATAATGTAGAATTGATAAAAAATGAAAAGGTTGATGATATGGATTGTCTTTAAATGCAATGGTAGAAAGTTATGCTCATAATATAATTAGAATTAAAGGCAATTGCCAAGGAAAAGAATTGGTTATTTTAATTGATAGTGAGAGTACCCACTGTTTCATAGATGAATATGTTGTTAGAGGGATTAAGGTTTTCATTGATAAAAGTCATTATGTTAGTAGTTATAGTGGCTAATAAAAATGTTATGTTATATGATGCATAAAGTCCTGGATGTACTTGGTTCATACAAGGGTATGAGTTTAAAGCAAATATGAAGGCACTTAAAGTTTTGGGGGTGGATTGGCTAATAAATTATTCTCCAATTCTTTTTTATTTCAACAAAAGAAAAATATCCTTTAGGAAGAAGGGAAGAACGATGGAACTAAAGGGCATTATAGATAAAGCAAGTTCACAAATAATAATAGTAGTAAAAAAGGTTTAAAAAAGCTTGAAAGAAGCTGTGATGGGATTTGTTGGACAATTTGTCATGATAGAGGTTATGGATGAACCAAAAATCTTCATAAAAACTATCAAGGTTAAGAAAGTATTAGAAGACTTTGCTACTATATTTAAGGAGCCAAAGAATATACAACTAATGAGAAGATTTGATCCTAAAATTTCTCTTAAGCTAGGAGCACAACTAATTACTAGTAGACCTTACAAGAGTACTTTTATGCATAAATGAGGGATGAAGAAGTTGGCCTGAGAGATGATGAAAAGTAAAATAATTTAGCATAATATTAGCCTTTTTACATCACCTGTATTACTTGTGAAGAAGAAAGATAACACTTGAAGGTTTTGCATATATTACCAACTTAATGAGTTAACCATCAAAAACAAGTTTCTAATTCTCTTGATTAATGACTTGTTGGATGACATGTTGTAAATATTAGGGTTCTTTTCAGATTAGCCTATATATAATCTCTTTGTATTTAGATTAAATCTATTCCTTTATATTATTGTGATTACATCATGCAGCATCAATGAAACCTTAGCCTCCTCCTCTTTTATTTTTGTACTTCTCTTTATTTTTTTGGATTATTTAACATAGTATCAGAGCATGGTTTCATGAAACGAGACTTAATCTCAAACACAACTTTCATGGATCTAATTTCGGGGGTTTTGTAGGGGTAGCACGCCCCTGTAAGGGTTTGGAAGGGAGCCCTGAATTTTTTTTAGAGTGATTGTATAGCTTCAAGAAGATATTTGTTTAGTTTCTGCAATATGATATTTCATTTTCCTTTCTTTTGCATTCTGGTTTTCTTTGTTTGTTGATTATAGTTACTAAAAAAGATGATTCGCTTCAATCTGTAAGTGTGAGGTTTGATAGAAAGAATTATTTGTATTGGAGTTATGTGATGAAAAATTTTCTTAAAGGTAAAAAGATTTGGGGATACTCACATGCCCTTACCAAGTGTTGGTTTTGTTGTCACACTTCACTTGTTTCTCTCTAATGTTTATCTTATTTCAAAAATCATATTGAATCTTGCTTATGTTGGTCAGTTATGTGATTCTGGTGATTATTTAATCATCTTTTCTTTTCTTTTTTTGTTGTGTACAAGATTTGCAGTCTTAGAGGCTGATTAGAACATATCGTAAGAAGAAGGGACTGTATATTTTTGATGAGTTAAAAGTTTCAGTTACTGTTACTACTGCTGTTACTAGAGTTGATTTGTCTTATTTTCATTTGAGTCCTTCTTCTTTTAGTTCTTATGTATGGAATTCTCATTTAGATCATGTTTTGCCTTCTCATTTGAGATTTTTAATATCCATAAAAGCTTTAGAAAATTTACAAACTTGTGATATTTCTGATTGTAGTAGATGTAAACTAGTAAAATTTTCTTCTTTACCTTTAAATCGAAGTATTTATGTTTCTTCTTCTCTATTTAATTTGATTTATTTTGATGTATAGGGACCTTCTCTCGTTGCCATAAAAGAAGGGTCTCGATATTGTATTTCTTTTTATTGATGATCATATTCGTTATTGTTGGGTTTATTTAATGAAACGTCATTTTGAATTCTCTAAGATATATACAGCATTTCGAGCTCTTGTCAAAACTCAACATTCTGATGTTATCAAATGTTTTAGTTATGATTTGGGTGGGGAATACACCTCTAATAAAGTTTATGAGTTGCTTGCCTTAGATGAAACCATTCACCAAACTTCGTATACAAATACTCCTATGCAAAATGGCATTACTAAAAGAAAACATAGGCATATTATTGAAGCTACTTGTTCTCTCTTGTAATATGCTTCTATTCCTAGTGTGTTTTTAGGAGAAGTTGTTCTTACGGCTGTAGGTTTGATTAATACAATTCTATTTTCTTATATTTCATGTTTTTCTCATTTTGAAAAATTATATGAGTATGCCCATGATTATTCCTTCTTTAGAGTTTTATGTTGTATTTTTTAGTTCTTCATCCTCATATAGAACGTAGTAATTTGTCATATCCTCATATAGAACGTAGTAAGTTGTCATCTTGATATACTATTTATGTGTTTCTTGGTTATGGTGAAGGTAAAAAGAGATATCGTTATTTTAATTCAATAACTCAGAAACTTTATAGGTTTCATCATGTTATCTTTCTCGAGCATATATCTTTCTTTTTTATTTCATCCACTACTCATAGCTTGACTAGATCTAATTTTATTCATATAGATTTTTTTTCTAAGGATTCTGATAGTTTATTATCTTAAGTTCCTAGTACTTCAAATACCACTTCTCATGTTTGACCAATTCGTACTGATCATTCTGCAAATACTGGTACTTTACTCTCTGATACACTTGAAGCTCCTTTTTTTTATGGTCCTTCAAACTTTGTCTGATATATACATCAATCTAATAAATATTTGAGATTTGGTTCCTCTACCTCCTAGTAAGAATGTTGTTGGTTGTCATTGGATGTATAAAATCAAGACTAATTCTGATGGATCTATTGAGCAATACGAAGCTAGGTTGGTTGCAAAATGATACTCTCAACAGTATGGTATGGATTATGAGGAGACATTTGTTTATATTGCAAAAATGACTACTAGTTGTACTTTTATTGCAGTAGCTTTGGTTTGTCAGTGACTTATCTCTCAACTTGATGTTAAAAATGCCTTCTTGAATGGAGATCTTCAAGAAGAAATTTATATAGAGCTCTCTCCTAGTGTTTCACATGACTCTGGGTATGTTTGTAAGCTTAAGAAAGCGTTACATGGTCTCAAACAAGCACCTTATACTTGGTTTGAGAATTTTTGTTGTTGTGATCTCTTCTCTTGAATTTGTTTCTAGTAGTCATGATTTTACTCCTTTTGTTATGTGCACTGATGTAGGTCATATCGTTTTATCATAAAAACACCAAAGAGAGGTAAATTAAGAAATCAAAGTGTGTTAGGGAGATAATTGAACAAGAAATTGATTAGTTTTAAGGCCCAATACCTTAAAACAATTTGGTTAAGGGTTCTTAAAGGGGAGAAAGAAAAGTGAAGAGAAAGGGGTATTTTCAAGCTTTCAACCTTTCTTTTCTTTGAGTTGGGAGGTAAGAAACTCTCCAAAAATAATTGATTTAAATGGTTTTGTATGTAATGTTGAATGTGAAGTGTTAGGGTATAGGGATTCTTGAAATTGAATGTTAGATGATGTATTTTTTTAATTATCAATTAATGTTTAATTATGTAAAAAATGATTGGATAATAACTAAATTTGAAAGAATTGAAGAAAATTTATTCCTCCTCTTAGGCAAAGCTTTTGGCCACATAGAAAAAATAAATTGGTGTTTGGATTTTTTAATGCAAATGATAGATTAATTGTGTAGAATTGTGTAATTGAATGAAAAATGGAGGGTGAAGTGATTGAAAAACAAAATATATGCCTATGGAAGGAGGCAATTTCAGCTCAGACAAAATTAGTTAAAATGGTTAAATTACCATGGAGTGTGATTATTAATTTGTAAACTAAATTATTGATGGATGAATAACAGATTTATATTAAGAAAAATTGAAATGAAATATTATTCTGTATTTATGCATAAATGTTTTGCTAGGAAAAAGAAGATGAGAAATTTACGGGTTCCTATTTTTTAAAAACATATTGGAAAATTTGTTTGTGATGTGAGAATGAAAATTTTAATTATGTATGGATAAGGATTCAAAATTTATAAAATATGTGTTGGTACAAGTGAGATTGTGGGTATGACTTAACAACAGGGACAACTAGCAAAGCTTAGGTTCGAGGTTGATATTAGACATCACGACTTTTTATTATTTATTTAAAGTTAAGCATGTTATTGAAATTTTGTTTAAGTTATAATTTATAGTATCTTATAATATGTCGAGCTAGTTATCCTAGAATATGAACTAGCTCCCGAGCATATTAAGCTAGTTATCCTGGAATATGAATTAGCGCCTGATTTGGATATGGTGAGCTAGTTATTTCTAAATAGAGGGTAGCGTCTAGATTGGACATGTTAAGTTAGTTATTCTAGATTTGAGATTTACATTTATATTTGAAAAATACAGATAATTATTCTGGATAAAGTTAGATTCATTATGAAAATGAAAAGTTGTCCAAGAAAGGATTGGAATTATTAATGACTTAGAGCATGTGAAGTCTATAAATGATTGACTTATTTAAGTTGAATTAATGAATTTTTACTTAATATATATTTTATCTCATTATATTTAAATGTGAATAACTTTATATGAAATAAATTTTAGGTGTCTTGTAGCAACACATTGATCCATCATTTATTTTCAGGGATTCTGCTTTTGTATTAAAAAAAGTGCAATGTAACAAGTTCTTAAATCATTTTGCAGTGCTTGGTAGCTTTATTTTCTTGCCTAGTCAAATTCTCAACGTGGTGGATAATGATAAAGGGCAAGGAGTAGGAAATGGTGACACAAGATACTCGTCGGCTAGACTGAAGTACAAATATTATGAAAATGAAAAATTGTCGAAGAGAGGATTGTAATTATTAATGACTTAGAGCATGTGAAGTATGATTGATATATTTAAGTTGAATTAAGGAAATTTTACTTAATATATATTTTATCTCATTATATTTAAGTGTTAATAACTTTATATGAAATAAATTTCAGGTATCTTGCAACAACACATTGCCCATCGATTATTTTTAGGGATTTTGTTTTTGTATTAAAAAAATTACAATGTAAGAAATTCTTAAATCATTTTGTATGTAAATAGTTCTAAAATGATGTTTTTGGATTTATTTTGGAATATTAGAAATTATCATACATGATTTAATTTTAATTAGTTTGATACCTGAATGATTTAAATTATGTTTTTATTTTAAATTTACTTTAAATCCTTAAATAAAATATTTCCATAATTAATGCTTAAATTATATATAGTGATAGGAACCATAATAAGTATCGACAATATAATTTTTCTTTTAAATTGAATCATTAATTAAAAATGCTAGAAATTATTATCGGATGATGCTTAGGTTGTTTAGAATCTTGGATAAAGAGTGGTTCCGATTTAATGATTTAAGTTATAAGTTTGAAAAGTTAATGTTGGTTGACGTCCTCTTTTTTTGTTATACTTATTGTTTTTTAAGTTCTTATCATTCGACATTGTTTTTTTTAAAAGGTTTTTTAATTTTTTTTATATCAAATTATTTTAATCTCATGACCTAAACCATGAATTTGAGTGGAGGGTTAACCTGAGTTGACTTGGCCTTGATTACCCAAGTTACAAATTTATTATACTAATTTAAGTTGAGTTTGACCAATTTTTTTGTCATCCTTTTATATTTAATGAGCTTAGAATTTAGTTACATTGTTTTTTTTCATTTGAAAAAAAAAAGATCTTTTCTCAAGTTATAATGATATATTTTTTTGTTTATTTGTTGTGGTTGTTTATTTTTTTATTATCTAATTAAAATAAAATAAACTTATTTAATTTAATTGGATATATGATGGAGTCACAAGTTTTTTTTCCTTTTTTAAAATGTATTTATGATTCTTGAATATTATTTTTTAAGAAAACAAATAATAATCCAGTACTCATGCGTGAATCCATGTCTAGTTGTTTTCCTATTCTAAATAATTCACACGATTTATTTGATTACTTGAAGAGAACCCTTTAATAAATTAGTGTATGAACTAAATAGAATTTTTTTTAAGCGAAGAAAAAATAATGCTTAAAAATTATAAGTGTATTTTTTAAAAAAGAAAAAAACTAACGATTCAATATTAGAATGAAAATTAAAAAAATAACGACCATTAATTCCTAAAAATTAAAATATTAAAGGATAAAATAAATAAAAAATCAATGAATCAAAAAAAATTTAAAAAATACCAACAAACCTGGGTAATGAAATTGAAAAAAATAAAAATTATGAATCCAATAATGAAATAGAAAATGAATTAAAATTTGATAAAATGGATAAAAATCAAAATAAAAAATCCAAACATTGAGGGTCAAACATCAAATATCATTAAAATATTGAATTGAAGGGTACAATTAAAAATTCATGAGACCATAAATTCATAAAAAAATTTCATCACCCAAAGGACCCGAGGTTTAAAGCTCTGCTCGACCAGATGGGTTGAGTCATGACCTAGGGGATCCGAGGTTTAAGCCAGGCTAGGTTTCAAATGAAATTGAAACAAAGCCCGAAAAATATTTGATGCTTATATTTAATCAATTAATTTAATTTAATTTCAAAAGCAAAAAACCTTATAGAAAAACTAAATTGAACAAAGCCCAAAAAAGGTAACTCGGGTTTATTTAAAAACAAATGGAAAATCCTATAGGAAGTGGAAAAAAAATAAGAAAATGTTTGAGGATGAAATTGAAAAAAACAATATCTAAAAAAGAGAAAAAAAACCCAAACGAATCTGGGTGAACCTTTTAAACCCAGGTTTATCTCTCAAAGCTGCAACCCGTTAAATTCCACACTTGGACTCATCTAAGAAGCTCAATATCAAAGAAAACAAATTCTTTTAAGAGAGCAAGATCTAACAAAGAGCATAAAAAAACCAAGGCAATACCAAATCAATTTAATATCAAATGATGAAATAAATTAATTTAATCTAGTTTAAAAAAATATTATGTTTGAAAGAGGTAGATCTAGTAAAAAAAATAAAAAATCCTCGAGGCAATCTGTGTTACTCTTAAAAAGTCAGAAAAATCCCCTTGAAAGTGGAAATAGATACCGGATGATGAAACAAAAAAAAAAAAAGGAATGAAAAAAATCAGGCTGACTTGGGCAAACCTCCTAACATCGAATTCATATCTTAAATTCACAACTCGTTAAGGTCTAGAGCCAGGCTCAATAAAAAAGGTCAACACTCAACAAATTTAATGTTGAAGGATAAAATCGCAAAATAAAATCAAACTAAAAAAAATTAATGTTAAAAATTTTGATAGGAGAAAAAATCCAAGGAGGATGAAATAAAAAACAAACTAATTCTATAAACCATTTTAAATAGAATAAATATAAATTAAAAGAATGGAGGCCAAATTAAACATATGAAAAAAATCCATGGGAAATGGAATTAAAAAACAAAATTTTAATTTTACAAATTATTTCTAATAAAACAAATACTAATCAAAAGATCATAGACTAAATCTAGAAGAAAAAATAATTGAAGGGTTGCATTGAATTTTTAAAGGACCAAATTTAAAAGATAAAAAAATCAATGTAGGATAAAATGGAAAACAAATTATTTTTTTATATAAACTATTTCAAATAAAACAAATACTAATCAAAAGACCAATGACCAAATCTGAAGACAAAACTAATTAAAGGTCTACATTGCATTCTTTCCTAGGACGAGAGAGAAACGAAAAAATAAAAAGAAATGGAGGTTGATAGTGATCTAGAGACGCAGAAGAAACATGCACCACTGGGTTAGGTAGGAACCGTTAAGAGGATTCCATCACCACCTTGAAAACCACAACTTAGCCATGTAAATTAGCCGGCGCTGCCATAAATTTGTTAGACCTCGTGCGCCTCTGAATTAATTATTTAAAATAATATTATATAACTAGTAAAAAACATAACAACCCCCTCAATTCAATAATTATGCCATGAAACCAAAAGAAAAATACATAAATACCTTTGCATATCCATCTTTGTTTTTTCTAATTTGAAGAGTAAGTTCAATAATTCATTATCAGATTAAATATGAAACATTAAAAATATCTTCAAATAATAAATATATGTTATTTTGCTTTTAAGTATCAAAATATCTTTACATTTTGAAAAAAAATATATGAATACAAATTTATCCCAATTAATTAAGCAATTCTCTTAAAAGCAATAATTTTCAGTTTTGGAAAGAAATGTGTAGATGGATAATAGGGTTTCAATCTATAATGTTGCGAGTCCAAGACCACATTAACTTTGAGTTTTTTTTTTTTTTAATAAACCCGGAAACGGATGAAGATACTTTTCAAAAGGACTTCCATGTAAAAAGCAGTCACCGTCAACCTCAGCTTCAGATAAATCGTAAAAAGTAAGATAATTGACATAAAATAAAGAACAAAAAGGGTACGGCGCAATTACCGATACCATCCCCTTGGACGCATTCAACAAAGGAATCCAACATGAGGCCAAAATAAAATAAAATAAAATAAAAGTAAAAATAGTATTGCCACCACGGTTTACGCAAATTATAGAAACTGCGTCCCCTTGGACGTCGGGAACGTTTGGTACTGTGTTTGTACCTGCGTTTCGTGTAAATTTAATTTTTTTTTTTGTTAAAATTAAGTGCGGTTTGTATTTTTTGGATTGTTTTGATGTGCTGATGTCAAAAATGATTTTTAAAAAATAAAAAAACATCATTGGCATGCATTTCGGCACGAAAAGCTATTTGAAAAGCACCCGCAATCACACTGCCAAACACGCTGGAAGTGGAGTTTTTCTAGGAGTTTGTTTCTCTTACTTTTTTTAGAATGTTTTTTATTTAAAATATGGTTTTTTATTTTTTAAAATTTATGTTTGATATTATCTGAAAATATAAAAAATTAATTTAAAATAAAAAAAGTAATTTCTTTTTTGAATTTTTTCAAAAACGTTACTGCCAATGTCTTGCTACTTTTTGTCATAAACTTTTTTCATGCTGCTTATCATCATCTCATCATCATTCAGACAGGGAGAAAGAAAGAGATGGCTACAGGCACAGAAGTGGTGAGTGATAACGGACATGGATGCTGCAAGAAAGGACCAGGTTATGCGACACCACTTGAAGCAATGTCTGGTCCGGGGGAGTCACTTATCTATGTCACTTGTGTTTACTCTGGTAATTAATTATTATTAATAACTTGCTTTATTTCTTTCTCTTTCCCATTATGTTCTTTTTACTTATTTGATGAGGAATATATTTATATGATTTGTTTATATAGGCTTTTTAGGATGGAGTAGGCTTGACCGTTGTGTTTGTGTTGTGATTTGATTCTTGGAGCTTCTTGAGATTTCTGCCTTGGTTTCTTTCTGATGAAAAACTTTTTGTGACTTCAGATCTTTATTGCCAGTGTTTATCTTCAAAATTTCTGTTCTTTGGGATTTTTTTGTCAACTTTCTGGTTACATTCACGATTTGAAAAAAGAAAGAAAGAACTTTCTGGCGATGTGATCTCTGAATCTCTGATCTTTAATTTGAGGAGTTCATGTATAACTGGTGCAGCTGCTTAAAGTTTAAATTTGGTGGGGCTAAAAGAGTGCTATTGTGAGCCTTTCTTTTTCACGGGTGCTTGACTATTCATAGACAGAGGATTTGGCAATAGAAATACTAGGAATTCATGTGCTGCTTTTTCATTTTGATCAAAGCATCCAGTTGGATTCCCTGACATGTGTTGTTTCCAAGCAAGTAGTACCTAGGTAATATGCTGGGCCATCATAAAATGGAGTCATAAATGTGTTCAACTTGCCTTCCCCTGCTGTTTTAAGGAAACATGGTCATGGTTTTTCCTTCTTTTGTTTTTTTGGTATAGGGAAGAAATATCTCCTATTAATGAAAATGATACTGTTTAGTGCATGCATTCCACATTTTCTTTTAAAGAAATATGGGAACAAAACAGTTTGTGATTGACTTGAATTTTAAGAAAACACTTCAAGTTCCTTCCTTCGTTGATGGACTAATTTCAAATGAGTAGATGTTCTTGAATTATATCCTGACTCCTAGATATCATCACTTTGGACAAGCTTATGAAAATTAAGTGATGAGAAGGAATGTAATTCTTTCAATATCTATACAGGAACTGGAATAGAGAAGCCTGATTATCTAGCCACAGTGGATGTTGATCCCAACTCACCTACTTATTCAAAAGTTATCCACAGGCTACCTATGCCAAACGTAGGAGATGAACTGCATCATACAGGATGGAATTCTTGCAGCTCTTGCCATGGAGATCCATCTGCAGCAAGGCGTTATCTGGTCCTTCCTTCCTTGATGTAAGATACTGTAGTTAATTTTGATTTCTACAGCTTCTCTTTCTGAATTTTAATCCAGACAAGAAAGACAACTGCATTGGTGCGAACTAGGAGCTATGCAGGTAGATATGTGCATCAAACCAACAAACAGTAGTGCTAACATTGTCACTTGAGGATGCTTTCATAGTATAAAATCAAAATGAATATAAGAACTCATTCTTAATATAAAAAAATTAACCATGCTGTTTAGGAATTCAAACAAGAATTGGGTTGTGATCATTCGTGTGTGCGTTAAAGTTTTGAAGACTTCATGCCAACAATGTCGTGCCTACTTGCTGACATACTCTTCCACCGTGGTTTGAGATTCATCACTTATCACTTGTATCCAAGAGGTGACGCATGCTTTGAAATTCATGAATTTCAGTCAGTTCTTTGAAATCAATTTTATTTTTTATTCTAGCCACATAACTCTGCCACCTAAAGTTCAGCAATCATTTCATTTTTTTAAATTAAACACTCATTATGTTTCTAATGCAATCTACTTCCAACAGATCTGGTCGCATATATGCAATTGACACCCTAAAAGATCCAAGGGCTCCCTCATTGCATAAAGTTGTTGAGCCTGCAGATATTGTAAATAAGACAGGATTAGCATATCCACACACATCCCATTGCCTTGCTTCTGGAGATGTCATGGTATCATGCCTTGGAGATAAAGATGGAAATGCAGAGGGAAATGGATTTCTTCTACTCGATTCAGAATTCAATGTAAAGGGGAGGTGATTACCAGTGCCCCTATCCTAACAGATTTCTCTTAACACTTTTGCTTTCATTAATGCATGTGTTTGGTGATTCATTTATTCCACTCTACCAGTTAATAACTAAATCAAAGTTGCCCAGACACATGAAACAGGATTGATTATGTATCAACTCTACATTTAATACACTTGAAAGTGTGATGAGATGCTAAGCGTTTAGAAGATTGAGAAAATGTGATTTTTGTAACCTTTGAATCATATTCATTCTCAATCAGGTGGGAGAAACCAGGGCACAGTCCAACGTTTGGTTATGATTTCTGGTACCAACCTCGACACAACATAATGATTAGCTCATCATGGGGAGCTCCTGCAGCCTTCACTAAAGGCTTCAATCTGCAACATGTGGCAGATGGTCTTTACGGGAGGCATTTGAATGTCTACAGTTGGCCCAATGGTGAACTGAAGCAGATATTGGATCTTGGCGATACAGGACTCTTGCCATTGGAGGTTATTTCTTTAAATATAATCAACAACTTGTTCCTATGATTTAGAAAAGGCTAATGATCATTGTTCCTATGATGCATGCACAAACTCACTTGTTTGTATCTTTTCTTCATTGCTACAAAGCCATTGTGACATTTCAAAAATAAATTTCTGACGTATCTGTTTCACTGATTTGCAGATAAGGTTTCTGCACGATCCTTCTAAAGATTCAGGGTTTGTTGGGTGTGCGTTAACAAGTAACATGGTTAGGTTTTTCAAGACCCCTGATGGATCATGGAGCCATGAGGTATGCAAATGGCGGACAATATTGCCTGTTTTCAATGTGGATAACATTTCAGTTAGTTGGATAATGTCATTCTATAATGATTGCTTCTCCCAACCATTTGTCTTTTCAGGTGGCAATATCAGTGAAACCATTGAAGGTGCAAAACTGGATTCTCCCAGAAATGCCAGGGCTTGTAACTGATTTTCTCATCTCTCTTGACGATCGGTTTCTGTACTTTGTCAACTGGCTGCATGGAGATGTCCGACAGTACAACATTGAGGACCCTGAAAAACCTGTCCTGAAAGGACAAGTTTGGGTTGGGGGGCTGATCCAAAAAGGAAGCTCTGTGGTGGCTGAGGGTGAAGATGGAAAAACCTGGCAGTATGATGTTCCTGATATCCAGGTTAGTATGATCATCAGCTATAAATTACTAGCATCTATATAGGATAATCAAATTACATGCATTTAAACCAGACTCCACTATCACAGCAATGTCAACTGAAATGCATTTGGCCCATCTCTTTCAATACAGACAGCCAGCCTTTGGAATAGTTTCCACACCAAAAACTCATGCCAGATATGTATTTGTGGAATAGCAAATAGCTATAGCATTTCGTATGGAGGCTTTTGAACCAACAAGGTTTGATATGCCTTTCAGGCATACTTTCTTGTTAAAGAGATGAACTACTTGGTACCTTAGGCAACTAATTTTACATGCAATTGTCATTGGGCAGCATGGTGCACCAAGCCCACCAACTACCTTGTTCATGCGTTGTGATGCTACATTTTTCCACTGGACTAATGTAAAGTGGGAGTAAATTAATTGGGAATTTGGGATGAAAAAAAATTTGTTTCTCAATTTTCAGTGTACGATTCTGGACCATAAATCACCGATGTAATAATGTTTTAGTCTTAGATATCTTCTTGAGAGCTTTTGTGTATCTGCCCAACAGTCAACCTTAACGTATCATGTGGTACAGATTGATAAGCATCATAATTTCTGTTCAGGGACATCAATTGAGGGGCGGGCCTCAGATGATTCAGCTGAGTTTAGACGGGAAGCGACTTTATGTCACCAACTCACTTTTCAGTACCTGGGATCGTCAGTTTTATCCGGAACTTATGGAGAAAGGATCTCACATGTTACAGATAGATGTTGACACTGAGAAGGGTGGTCTTGCAATAAATCCAAACTATTTTGTGGACTTTGCAGCTGAACCTGATGGTCCTTCCCTAGCTCACGAGATGAGATATCCAGGTGGTGACTGCACATCAGATATATGGATCTAAGCATCCTAAATGGTTCGGCAGTGAGGGGTTACGTGAGAACAGACATTAGAAGTTGTAGTTATGTGACTGTAAATTGCAATGGCATGTTGTGGCTTACTGTTGATGGATGAGTAACTATGTCTCTTCTAATGCTTTAATCCATCCTTTTAATAATAATAATAATTGCCGTTTTCATAACCAACTTGAACTCATGGCTGATCTGACCGTATGGCCACTGATTGGTTTGGTCCCTCGATTCTTTGCTGGTGTATTTGCTTTGAAATCTCATTTGTGTTTGTGCCCTTAATATCGTCTAATAAAATTCTCTGATTTATGAAAGAACAGGTTACGTTTTTTCAGAAAGAAGTTACAAAATGTCCAGATAATGCACCGTGGCTAACTGCTGCTGAACATGGAGCAAAATC
>Ga0325403_1002023_pt1 | contig 17614 bp, 15 predicted proteins | sample PopdelMetagenome_19_FD_205665 | JGI IMG/M metagenome (GOLD analysis project Ga0325403, IMG submission 205665) | Populus deltoides microbial communities from Bellville, Georgia, United States - Xylem-PdKOR-R4 | ecosystem: Host-associated > Plants > Phyllosphere > Stem > Wood/Secondary xylem...
TTCTTTCGGTATTTATACTCATACTCATAGTCCATCGACATCAATCTTGCTGACATGACCACGAACATAAATAATTTATCAGAAAAATTCTATTGGTGATTTATAATCTGTCGATGAGTCCATTGGTAATAATTTTATAGATAGATTTACTGACGGATAAAGCATGCCAAAAAAAACTACACTATTATAGAATGTATAGCATGTATATATATGTATAAGAATTAATGTAGGATTATTACAATGTTGTGACAGTTATTGTCGTGTTCTGCCACATATATATAAATAGGAAAGGTTGGCTAAGGCACAATCTAAGCCATTATATTATTCTTAACTTGGTATCAGAGCCCTAAATAAATTAAAACACTTTCTCTCCCCTCTGTTATGAACTCCTCATTCTAGCCGCAAGCTGCCTCCCTCTCTGCAGCATAGGCGGTGCCGGCTTCCTCCTCTGCCGCAACCCTGATGTCGATACACGACGTCACACGACGGCTCCACTTTTGGTGTTTAACAAAAGGATTACTCGATTGGGGGAAATGAATATTTTATTGGAGTTGCCATCTAGTAATTTGAGGGAGCTAGAAATCCCAAATTAGACACCGGTCCTAGAGATTCAGGTACCGGGTTAGTTATGATTAAGGGAAGGTAGTCACCACCCTTAAAACATCCTTTCAAGAGAAAGGTTACCCTTACTTGTGTGTTTTTTATTTGATTCAAATGCTATTATATTGTGAGCTTATTTGCAATTTATTTTTTGAAGATGATTAATGTCGGTCCCTAAAAATAGGACACACGTCAAAAAAATGACATCAATCATTAAAAATAGGAGACTCATCTAAAATATTGACATTTGACCCTAAAAAGGAGAGTTACGTATGGATTACCAAAAGAAAAAATAATTGACATAATCCATATTTGGTATTTAAACTTTTGACATCGGTCCTTTTTTTCTGTAAAAAAAAGAGACGTATCAACAAACAATATTCATAGGAGACACGTCAAAAAATGACATTAGTCCCTGAAAAATAGGAGACTCGTCTAAAATATTGACGTTAGTCTCTAAAAAGGAGAGTTACGTCTGGGTTACCAAAAAAAATAATGGACATAATCTATATTTGGTATTTAAATTTTTGACATCGGTCCTTTTCTAAAAAAAAAGAGACGTGTCGACAAACAATATTCATTTATAAAACAAAAATTATTTTGATATCGTTGAGAAATGGGTATAACCATACTTGAGAATTGGGTTTTCGACCTACGAATGATGACATGATAAGATAGATGTTGGACCCGCATCGTTATTCCTTTTATATTTATTTTTTGTTTTTTTGTTCTACAACATGCAAGAAAATTTACAAATACTTATATATAAAAATATTAAAAATATCATTAGGAATCCTAAAAAATTACCTGAGTGCCACCGTATAGGTAAAAGACTGAAATACCCTTGAATTTCTCAGAAAATTACGAAAATGCCCCTCATGGCACGTGTAGCTCACGCGCGGTCACTGTTGGAGGCGGTGAAATTTTTAGGCGAGATTTCCAACCAAAGAATGGTTGATTCTGGTAGATCTGAGGGAGAAGATTCTGATGACGGTGATTTCGACGGCCGTTGATGGTTGATGAGGGAGAATCGTCGGTTTGAAGCTTCGGGTGGTCGACAAAATTGCGGCCTTTTTCTGGCCAGATGGGGAGGAAAAAAAGCCAAAAATGGTCGGGGTTTTGCTTTATAGGAGGCTATTAGCCTTTCTGTGGTGGTTCGGAGGCTTCAAACGGCTGGAAATGGGAGATCGGATGAGAGAGAGAGAATCGCCAGCGAGAGGAGAGAGAGAGTCTGAGGTTTGGCTACGGTGTGAACGTTAGTATGGTACACCGGTGCAGATGAAGGTTGTGAACCGTTGTATCGCGGATGAATTGATCATTCGGCTGTGATTGGCTTGATCTGCAAGTTGATCGGACGGTCTAGATGGGCTGAGCTATCTGGTGTGGCGCGGTGCACCGAGAGATTGGTATACCGGGTGACATGGCACAACAGGATCAAAGGGCAGATTGTTTAAAGGGCTGAGATGGATTTGAGTTTTAATCTAGTGTGGTAAGCCCTATTGTATCCTATTAAATCAAAGGTCTAGAATTAAACACTATTACATCTAACGGTTAGGATATTTTTAGTATTTTTCAAAATGTTTTTTTTTTTAAATCCATATCTTACTCGGGCGAAGAAAAACTAAAAAAAACCTCAAATAGTAATCCAAATCTCTCCTCTCTCTTTTCTTTTCTCTTTCTTTTCTTTTCCCTCCCCTCTTCCTGGTGAATTTTCACTAGCTATTTATAGCAAATGATGAGGGGACATGAAAATCCCACGAAGATGGCACGGATCTGCTTTAAAGAAAATTGCATCGCCCCAACTACACCGCCTACTATCGCCCCAACTGCTCCGCCTACTATGACAATAATTTCTGCATTATTGATTTTGTTTTATTATATATAATAATAAATATTTATACGGGTAAAACTAAACATTCAAATCAGTATTAGAAAAACCCTGTTCCAACTGCTAAAAAACAATTTTAATTACCGAAAATTACTTTGAAACACTAAAAAAAACTTTTGATGGGTATCAACCAGGTGTATTGGGTTTTGACAAAAAATAACGGTTTTGACCCAAAATGGCCTGAAACTCATTTTTTATCCCAGTCGATATGGTTGGACCTGTATTGACTAGGTGGACTCGGTTTTGATCGAAAATGACGGTTTTGACCTGAAATGGCCTGAAAACTCATTTTTACCCTGGTCAACATGGTTTGACCCGAATTGACCCAGTGGAATCGGTTTTGATTGAAAATGACGGTTTTGACCCGAAACGGCCTGAAAACTCATTTTTTACCCTCGTCGACATGGTTTGACCCGTATTGACCCGGTGGAATCAGTTTTGATCGAAAATGATGGTTTTGACACGGAATGGCCTGAAAACTCATTTTTTACCCTAGTCGACATAGTTTGACCTATATTGACTCGGTGGAATCGGTTTTTATGGAAAGATGCAGTTGACTCGAGAAAAATGCATTTTTGAATTTTAAACTTTTTCTTAATTTTTTTTGGATTTTTATAAATAATAATAGAAACAAAATAACATTCAAGAAAATCTTGATGAATCCAAAATTGGGTTACAACACCTGACTTCCTCCAACGCCTCTGTTTTGTCGTGGCCACAACCTACAGATAGTGGCCACACCCTCTTCAAGCCAAACAATACTCCTCTGTTGTAGTTTCTGGTGCAAAAATTGTCTCTCTCTCCCACACTCACACTCACACTCACCAAGTCATCTCTCTCAAGTTAACAAACACCAATTATCTATATTGGCGAATGCAGATGAAGCCGTATTTCCTAGGCCAAAGAGTTTTAGGCTTTGTTGATGGCTCAAACTCTTGTCCCTCCCCACATGTTCTTGTTGTCGATGTTTTGACATTGCATCTCAACGCATTTATATCTCTCGTCATGTCTGTTTTCATGAACATGTGTTTCCATTTTATAATTCTGAACAGATTGCAAAGGTTTCCACTACTCCCCCCGCCCTAACCGCCACTGCTCTCCTCCCAAATCTGCTCCATTCCCCATTGTTCCCACCCATACAGCTCTGCCACCACAATTAGCCCACCCGCCACAACCTCCACCCATCCCTTGCCCATCATCACATGCATGTTTATCTAACCATTCTACTGCAGGTTCAACTTGTCAATTAGTCTCACCTAGCCTCCAGCATGCCACCTTTGCTGGTGTCGTCAAGATTGATTCCTCCTCTATTTCGCCTTATTTGGCCAATGACAATGCTACTGCAGAGTTTGCCTATGCTGTTAGTACCATTTATGCTGACAACTCTTTGCTTGCGGCAGATTCTCCCTCAGCCCCTTCGGCTGGCCTGAATCTTGTGGTTGCTTATCCACTGCAGCAGGACACCTCTTTGCCACCATCTTCTCCTGCGTCGCCGCCCTAGATCAATAGACATCCTATTGTCCTTCGACCGTGGTAGCCGAAGATAGCAAATCTAGTTGCTTCCACTGCCGTTGTTAATGCCTCCCCCGGGTACTGCACTCTCCCTCTTCTGAACCTCTTGCATTCTTTGATGCTGATAGGTATGCTGTTTGGCATGATGCTATGTGTGATGAGATCAAGGTTTTGCGCTCTAATCACACTTGGTCTTTAGTTCCCTTTCATCTTTCGATGAACATTGTTGGAAGTAGATGGATTTATCGGATCAAACGTCATGTTGATGGCAGCATTGAGCGGTATAAAGCACGCCTCGTTGCTAAAGGCTTTACCTAGCGGGAAGTTATTAATTATTCTGAAACCTTCACTTTGATTATTAAGCAAGCCACCGTCTGATTAGTCTTCTCCATTGCGGTTTCGTGTAATTGAAAGATATATTCATCAACTTGATATCCATAATGCATTTCTCAATGGTGTTCTTACTGAAGAAGTCTACATGAAACAACCTCCACGTTTTGTTGACTCTACTCTTCCATCTCATATTTGCAGATTCCACGTCATCGAATCGCTTTTTTTTATTCTATATATTCCGTCTGTAATTCAATCGGTATATATTGACAGCATTAGTTCGTCGGTATATACCGATGGAGTTACAAACAGAATAATGTCCGTCGGTAATGATCACCGTAATTTACTAACAGAATTATTTCGTCGGTATTCCGTTGGTTTTAGACAAATTTCTGGTAGTGGTCGTGATTGTTGGTGTTGGAAGGGTAGGAAGGGCCTTACAAGAAATGGGTAGTGGTCAGGATTTGCTTGTGAAGAGAGGAGAATCGGTGCCGCTTGATTTTGAGGGTCCCATTTTGGTTTGTACAAGAAATGATGATCTCGATATATGCTGTTCTCGAAGCTACACCCAAGCCTAGATCGAGCGGTATCAATACCTGATTATATGTTACTATTTTGCTTTTATAAAAATGGTCACAGTGCAAATTGTTTTTGCTTTTAGTTTCGTTGATTGAATTATAATATTGTATGCTCTAATTGAACCGAATGGTATTTAGGATTGTTTTGTTTGATTGAGTTGGGAGTTTAATATGTATTGTTTTTGCTTTTAGTTTTGTTGATTGAATTATAATATTGTATGCTCTAATTGAATCGAATTGTATATAGGATTGTTTTGTTTGATTGAATTGGAAGTTTAATATGTCTTATCCTTTTGAATTGCTTAAATTTTGATCTAAAAAAAAACAGAACAGTTGAGTGACAAAATTTCAGTGTTTTCTTCATCACTTTCTTTGGATTATGCTATTATGGAATTTATTTGATCTGAAACTTTGGATCTTGTAATCTTTGCCATGCATTTTATGCTTCTGATAAATGGCAGTGAATGATTGGGTGGATGCTGACAGTCTAGTAGATTTGGTTTTTTTCCAGAATGGGATGCTGGAGCCATGGTTTCAAAGTAAAGATCTTGGTGATGCAGACCAAGTGCTGGGATATTTTGCTGTATCAAAACTTGGAGAACCTACTGATGGAAAGACTGATACCAATCCTGAAGGACTGACTGCAGCATATGGGAAATGGGCATCTGCAGTAGCTTTGGGCACGGGCACCCTGTAAACCTCCTAGAAAGCTTTGGGCTCATGGTTAATACCATAGTCATCATATCCCATCTGGCTCATAACTCAGCCTAGCCCAGGTCAAGAATTGGGCGGGTCGAATAGATAGGGAGATCAATACACTTTCTAGAGCCATGATAGGCAAGCCTCTGATTTCTTATTCTTCTTCTTCTTGTTGTTTTCTCGTTACCAAAATCGGTGAATAGGGGTGCTGGTACCCTGAAAACCTCCTAGGAAGCATAGGGCCCATAGTTAACACAGTAGACTGCGTCCCCTTGTGTTAAGCGCAAGCACAATCCATAGGCCGAACAGAGAAGCAACCATTCCTGGAACCCTAATTTTTTTTTCAGCAACGATAGTTTGGCCTCCTAGACATACATTATAATACAAGTGCTAGACTTTTCAAGTGGTTGATTACTGTCCTTGCACCCTCTATTTTCTAATGACAAGTGTTTTATTTGGAATATTGGTGGATCTCAAAGATGCTAGAAAGTCTTTTAATTGGATTATATTGTCTAAATGGTCTTAATTTCAATTAAAAAGAAAAATCCTTCAACGTATAGGAATTCGATTTCCAAAAGATAACCAACTTCTTGAAGTTTTAAATTTCTATGATTCTGGAATTTATCTTGTTTCAACTTCGAAAACAATTGCAATCTTTCTTCTCTTCTTCTTTGCAGCAGCCAAACAAGGAAAAAAAAAACAACGGTCAAAAAAAGAAACTTGAAAGAGTTTTACTGTAACTCAGCTGATGGAAGTGTTTTTTTTTTTTTTCCTAAAAATTTCAAGCTCGAATCTCTCATTTGCAAACAAAAAAAAAATCAAAATCACATGAAAATTGACTAGTAACTCTCAGAACTGTACAATTGACTAGCTAACAGCATACTGAACACCTGGAGACCAAGGAACTGGACGACTTTTCAACTATATGCTACTGAAAATCTGTTGGGGATTTCGGCTCCCCCTACGTGGATCGGTGGTGTTCTGATAGTTGCCCATTGGAGGCTAAGCATACCGGGACACAATATTTAACGTGGTTCGGCAAATCGCCTACATCAACGGGAGAAGTCCATATTATTAGAGATAGATAGAGAAAGGGTTACAACACACATGGAGGAGGAGGATCACTTCACTCAAACTCTACTCCCATTGCTCTCACACACTGCTGCACCTGACAGTAGGGTGCTGCCCTTGGCAACCCCTCACTTTCTCTCCTCTTCTCTCTTCACATTCTCACTCTCTGCTCAAACTTTGCTGCTCTCTCTTGGTGCCTATTTATAGGCAAGAATGGTGGCTGCATTAATGGACGGTGTCGTCCATTAATGGTTGCTTGCATTTTTCAATGGTTGGTGCAACTACCATTTTAGCCTTTTGACAATGGCAACACTCTCTTCTTAGGGTAGGCTGCACATGTTGTTGCCCATTAAATGGCAACATCCCAACAATCACCCCCTTTGACATTTATGTGGGGTAACTGTCCGCTTGCTTATTCAGCACAAGCTTGCATCCTATAGTTTTTCCAAGCTTACCATTCTGAGAGCGTCTCTGGCCAAGTTTACAAGTACTTGCCACACCTTTCAATCACCAGAGTTATCAAAGCACACCTTTTCTTACATAAAAGGATCACTACAACCAAATGGTCTGCCACTTCACATCTGAAGAGTGTTAGCGCTTGTCTCTGGGACAACATTCCCCTTCAAGCGTATCAACCATGCTTGGTCCGGAATGATTCATCAAGCCTCACACCAAGGCTTACAACACCCCCTCAAACAAAAATTTCCATTTCCAAGTGCGACGGTCATTATCGAGTATTTCAATGTGATCACAAGCTCACCACTCTTCCAAGAGTCTACTCATCCAGGAGTTGTGTCTGCCCTCTGTTCCATCCTAGGAACCACGCCTTACTTCTCCGTGAGTTTCTTGCTCTTAGTCCTAAGAGTCCAGGTAGCTCTCTACCTTTACCTATGGGGGCAACCCATTAAAGGTTGATCCATGTATGTCTTGATACTCTGAGTATTACAATGCCTTCACCGAGCTCACCACCTTGACAAGAGTCAACTTGTTCCAAGAACCTGCGCATGCTCTCTACTCATTCCTAGCAGTCGCGTCTTAATGTTCCACAAGTCACCCACTTATTATCCAAGGCAAATTTCTTGTAGCTCATTGATCTTTAGCATGGGGGCAATATCCATGAAAGTCAATCCTGCATTTGTCTTCATACTCATCATAGCCACTTCATTGACTATCCATACACCTATCCACTTATATCTAGCCATCATATCGGCTTTGGGTGTTCTGAACTTGGGCTCCTATCATGGCCCTCACACCTTCTCTAAGGTGTCTTCGCCTGTTGTCATAAGGCAGTCTGAACTGGGCTCCTTTCAAGGCCCTCACACCTTCTCTAAGGTGTCTTCGCCTTTCATAGGCGGTCACATCCTCCTTCAGCTGGGATGCATCAAAGTGACTCCGAAAAATTCTCTACCACCATGTGGACTATGGGAGAGATCACTACCACTGATTATATAGAAAGAGAAAGTTGCGGTACACTCCTTGCAATCCTCCATCTCGATTTTTATGTTTGGAGCTTTTGTGTCTTTCTGCTTGATAGCTCCATCTACACCAACACTCTTTGGTGTCTTCGCCTTTCATCATAGGCGATCGCCTTTTATCACAGGCGTTTGCACCCTCTCAATTAGGTGCTTCTACAACAGCTTTCTTTCCATCCTTGCATGCATTGGAAAGGTCTTCGCCTGTTGTCTTCATTAAGAGCACAAAAGACTTCATGTTGTACAACCTCTACACAGTCTCTGCTCCGAGCTTCATCTGGAAACTCTTCTTCTCCTTGCACCTGTTGTCTCATTACAGTACCTCATTGGATCCTACGGGTACTCCTGCACAATCTCCATGTGCCTTCGTGCAATTTCTGTTCTCTAGATTTCTCCCTATTCCTTGCTTATGTTTGACAGCAGCTCATCCTGTCACAACTCCAAGTCAAAATAAGGTGCCAATCTTTATCCCCTTGCTATATTTCTCTTCCATTATCAGGGTCTTCATCAATTCTACCCTCGAGAAATCACAGTCACCGAATCTAACTTCTTTGGAGAAATCACCACTCCATCAGATCCTTGAACATACGGAACCCAACTGTTCTCTTGTGCCGTCATCCTGCTAGTCTTCAACCGTTTCATTACAAACTGTTATATATATGAAAATAGTACCGTATGGATAATCCTTCCACTAAGCAAGTTCCCAAGAAAGATTGAAGGGGTCACACCGGTCCCGCTTAAAACCCAATCTCCTAGACAGAACTTCTTAGGCCATCCATCATACTATCTTTCCGTATATACAACCATTTGCTAGCTTTGTAGCGGCTTTCCTTTTACAAGTGATCTGGAATATACTGGTTTAATACATGATTTCTCAACATCTGGTGAGACTACCAGTTCTTAGATTTGTCAAGATTAGTCCTTGAACATGGTATTGGAGATTCCTCCATCACACAGAAAAATAAAATCCTACCACTTAATGATGTATTATTAGTACCAGACTTAAAAAAAAAATTTACTCTTTGTAACTCAGTTAACATCCCAATTTCCTGTTAATTGTGAATTTTCTGACGTTGATTTCTATATTAAGGAACGACAGACAGGACAACCCGTGATCACAGGATGGCGCAAGGGTGACCTCTATGCTCTATCCACCATGCCTGAGTTCTACTTTTCTAATCGTTTCAGATCAGGACCAGCAGATATCTAGCATCAACGCCTAGGACATCCGCATTTTTTCTGCTTTACAATTATTGCACAATAAAAGTTTGATAAATGTTAAAGGAACCACAAAATGTGAACATGTTTATGACAGTTGTCAATTTGGAAAACTTCGTCGATTACCTTTTTTTCGTTCTGAACACTCTAGTTCTAGTATTTTTGAAAAAATCCATTGTGATTTATGGGGACCTGCTCCTGTTTTATCAATAGGAAAGTTCAGATATTATGCGTGTTTAGTAGATGATTTTTCTAAATACACTTGGATAATCCCATTATTACACAAGTCTGACTTTGATGATGCTTATTTTGCCTTTGAGCATTAGGTTACTCGACAATTTAACAAGCATATCAAGGTCTTTCACTCTGATGGAGGAGGAGAATTCATAAATTCCAAACTATCATCACACTTCCTCTCAACAGGAGTGGTTCATCAGATATCATGTCCCTATACACCTGAACAAACAGGTATAGTAGAAAAAAGACATCGAGTAATACGAGAACTAAGTATGACCATGCTATTTCATAGTGGTGTTCCTTTATCTTTATGGGTTGAAGCATTCAATACTGCTGTTTATCTTATGAATAGATTGCCTTCTTCAGCACTTAAATTTGAATCTCCATATTTCATGTTACATGGTAATCATCCTACATACTCATCTCTTATAGTCTTTGGGTCTAAATGCTTTCCCTACACATGGGATACAAAACAAAATAAATTTGACCCAAAAACAGTTCTATGCATCTTTGTAGGATATAGTGATAAACATAAAGGATATAAATGTTTTCACCCTTCTAGTAAAAAAATGATCATTTCTCGTCATGTAGTCTTCGATGAGTCATTTTTTCCTTATAAACAAAAAATTCAGAACCACATCACTCCGTCTCCTACACATGTTATGAGCATTTTTGATTCATAGCTGCCACCTACTGTCTCTAACTCTGCTGCAGACATACAACCCCCAATGTCCACTCCACCATGCTCAAGCTCATCATTAAACACTCTACCATTTTTTTCTTAATTTACCTCATGTTTATGCAGAACAGTATGCTAGTGTTGTTGGAATTGCAGAACACTACAATGCCGATGTATTGGCAGAACAAGTCACTATACCATCTTGTCTCAATTTACATGATGATGTTATTACTAATACAATTACAGAGCAGCAGGTCAGTGCTGATGCAGTAGTCGAAACACAATAGGAAGAACACAACCTTGCTGTTGGAATGGGAGAACACAGCAATGGCGTTGGAATGTCAGAAAAAGTCACTGTACCATCTTCTCTAAATTTACATGTTGATTATGTTATCACAATACAGTTGCTGAAACAGTAGCCGATACACAATAGGAAGAACACAGCAATGCTGTTGGAATGGCAGAGCAGCACCTTAGAACTGATAACGTAACTGAAATACAACTGGTAGAATCTAACCATGAAGATGAAATGCACCGGCAACACCTCTCTCACTCACAATCCAATCCTACTTCTCTGGAATCAAACTCGCAGCTTGTTCATTCTCCGTGTGCAACCCCTCCTTCACATACCATGGTTACCAGATCACAAAGAGGCATCCTTAAGCCTAATCCAAAATATGCCTTAATACCCTCTAAGACTTCAGCAACCATTCCACGTGAGCCTTCTAACTTTCGGTCTACGTTAGCTCATCCTGGCTAGAAAGCTGCAATGGACGATGAACTTGAAGCTCTCTATAGAAATCAGACTTGGGAACTTGTCCCTCGCACACCTGCCATGCATGTTATTGGCTCTAAATGGGTTCTAAAAACAAAACTCAAACCTGATGGTTCACTAGACTGCTTGAAAGCTCGGTTAGTATCAAAGGGGTATCACCAAGTTGATGGATTGGACTATACTGAGACTTACTCTCTAGTTATCAAAGCAGGAACTATTCGTATGGTTCTCTCCATAGCACTAGTTAACAAATGGTCCATACGTCAACATGACGTTAAAAATGTCTTCTTGCATGGTTTTGTTTCAGAAGACATATATATGGAACAACCCCCAGGAACAGCTGATCCACAGTACCCATCACATGTGTGCAAGCTCAAAAAGGCTCTTTATGGTCTCAAACAAGCACCCCGTGCCTAGTTTGATCGATTCAGTAACTTCCTTCTTAAATATGGGTTCTTTTGTAGTCTTGCAGATCCATCACTTTTTATCTTTCACTCTAACTCTGATACTTTAATCCTTCCTCTTTATGTTGATGATATACTCCTCACATGATCCTATGTTCCTCTGGTTACGCACCTGATTCAACTGTTGAGCTCAGAGTTTGCAATGAAAGATTTAGGACCTATTCATCATTTTCTTGGCATTGAAATTACTCACACATCTGAAGGACTCTATCTCTCTCAATCCAACTATGCGCTGACAATCCTGGAACGAGCTGGTATGGTGGACTGTAAACCAATGAGCACATCGCTTGAAGCCAAGACTAAAACGGCAGCAACTGATATGCTATTGCAAGATCCATAATTTTTTCGTGGGCTTGTTGGTGCTTTACAATATCTAACACTCACAAGACCTGATATCTCTTATATTGTCAATTTTATCTCTCAATTTATGCGTGCTCCAACTGTTATACATTTCAAAATGGTTCATCGCATTTTAAGATATGTCAAAGGCACAATTGACACTGGATTAAATTTTACTTCCCATTCTACACTTGATCTTTGTGATTTCTCAGATGCAGATTAGGGAGGTTGCTCTACAACAAGACGCTCCATAACTGGATACTGCACATTCCTTGGTAGCAATCTCATTTCCTGGTGTGCAAAGAAACAACCCACTGTCTCTCGTTCCAGCACTGAGGCAGAATATATAGCCATGGCAAACACAACGACAGAGTTTACATGGCTAACCTTTATTCTACAAGAGCTTACGTGACAATCTCAGTGCCTTACACATGACTGTCAATCCTGTGTTTCATGCTCGTAGCAAACACATTGAATTGGATTACCACTTTGTGCGTGAACATGTTACCCTTGGTCTTCTCATCACTCAGCACATCTCCACCCATGAACAAATAACTGACATCTTCACCAAACCCATGTCAAAAGGTGCATTGGCTTACTTCAAAGACAAACTATGCCTCCGGCTTTGGCCTAGTTTGAGGGAGGATGTTAATGGTAATAAGACAGATGCTCGTGGAAACAATTCAACTGCAGTTGCAAACCAACAATGTGGAAACCAACATGGAAACGAATTAGCCCTCATGGAAACAAATCAACTACAACAGCAAGCCAGCAACATGGAAACAAACCAACTCTCATGGTAACAAAACACGAACAGAAAGAGACGTTGGCTTATTATGGAAATAAATCAGCAGCAGCAGCAATGAAGTTCATGACAGAAACCAGAAACAGAAAGAGACGTTGGATTGTTATGGAAACAAATTAGCTAAGAATTAGGCAAGTCAATGTATTCAAATTAAGCAACTTGTAATGTTATAAAAGACAGCAGCTCATATAGAATAGTAAGTTGTAAATTCACGTTAATATTCAAAGAAACAGAGAAACCTTTCTTCCATTGAAACATTCTTATTTTTCTCCAAATTTCCGCTTAGCAGCAGCAGCAGCGCACCGATCGCAAAGTCCGGTTGTCTAGAACATTGTGGAGACATCAGCATTCCATACCCCTTTGAAATAGGAAAAGATTGCTACATGAATGAATGGTTTGCCATAGAATGCAATACAACTGTCAACCCTGCTAGAGCTTTTATAATTCGAATCAACATGGAGGTGCTGAATATTTTAGCTGAAACAGCCATTGTTACTGTCAAAAGTCAAGTAATATCCTCGAATTGTACTAGCAAGGAAGATGGTGTGCCTCTGAATTTGACTGGAACTCCTTTTGTCTTCTCCGAAAATGATAATATATTCATCGCAGTAGGTTGTAACATTCAAGCTTTAATGACCGGAATCACGCCAAGTCTCATCGGTTATGTGTCTACCTGCAGTGACGTAAAGAGTAAAAATTTCTGTCAAGCTTTACCACCATCATTCCTTTAGGTTTTCAATCCAATAATAGAACCTACAGATGATAATCAAGATAGACAAGGATGCAAGCTGGCCTTCCTGGTGAACCAGAAATGGTTCGAATCAAATGTCAGCGATCCATTCACGTTGCAATATGGAGATTATGTTCCAGCAAAGCTTGGTTGTGTTAGAGTATATTAGAGTACATTGCTTCAGATTGTGACACTTGTCACAATCTTAATATAGTGGATAGTTAGTTAATTAGCCCAAGTATGTTAGTCTGTTAAAAACAGATATATAAACACAACTATCTCGTGGTATATGGTTTTATGCAAAATAAGAACTATTATCAAGTATTCTCTGCTGCTCCTATCTCTGTTTCTTCTTTCTTTCTGCAGAATTATAGATCATGTTAATCAATTGACATAGCTTAACATGGTATCAGAGCTGATTATTGCTCACGCTTGAAATTTCTTGATCCTCTATTGCTTCCGTATTTTACTGTTATTTTCTCTGCACTCATATATTGTTCTTCATATTTGGAGTATATAGTGCTTCGTTGTGATCTTCATCTTGAGTTGTATTTCTTTCTGCAACTTGCACATCAAGTGTTTGGTGTATTGTTTCATCCATGGATTAAACTTGAAATCCTGATGGTGACTGCTTCGCAACTCCAGTTGCTTCAATCTCCAGTTACAGCTCTCATTTCCCCCATTCCTACATCAATCAATGTCAAACTTGATGAATCAAATTACCTCAATTGGAACTTCCAGATGCAACTTTTACTTGAAAGTAATGGAATTATGGGGTATGTTGATGGTTTTCTCCCCTGTCCACCTCAACTTAGTTCAATCTCAGCTGAATCTGGTATCACCTCTTCTTCCTCTCAATCTGATGAATATATAGTATGGAAAATGCATGATAGAGCGATTATGCAATTGATTACTGCCACATTATCATCGATTGCTATGTCCTGTGCAATTGGTAGCACTAGCTCTAAAGATTTGTGTACTAGATTAAAGGAACAATTTTCCACTATGTCTAGGACTAGTATTTTTCAGATGAAATCCAATCTGCAAACCATTAAAAAGGGTTCAGATTCAGTTTCACAGTATCTTCATCGAATTAAAGAGGATAGGGACTACTTGTTTGCTGGTGGGGTATATTTTGCAGATGAAGACATTGTGATTCTTGCCTTGAATGGCTTCCTGCTGAGTATAATACTTTTAGATGTGTTATAAGGGGAAGAGAAAGTGTGATCTCATTGAAGGACTTTCGCTCATAATTGCTTGCAGAGGAAGTGATTATTGACACTTCAGTTAATTCTCCGTTCCTGTTAGCTATGGTTGCTAGTATAGGTGATACATACACACAAGGGAGTTTCTCTCCACATCATGGGCAGTCCCAGGTGCCTACTAGACAGTTTTAGCCATATAATGGAAACAAGAACAGGGGTAAAGGTCGATTTACTCAGGGCTCTCGATTCTTATCTTCTAGACCAGGTTTTTCCTCCATGGCACCTGTGCTTCCCAACTCAAATTTTGGACTCCTTGGTTAATCCCCTACTCAGCAATTTCAACATCCTTCTGCACTCATGGTTCCAATATATCAATTATGCAACTTTAAGGGACACACTGCTCCCTTCTATGGAGCTTCTCCTCCTAAGAGAACCAGATGCAACATCTGTGGTAGAAGCAATCATACCTCCTAGTATTGCTTCTATAATGATAAGGGTCTAAATTACATTGCTTCGTATTCTCCACAGTCATCCTTTTCTCTATAGCCACAGTCTCTGCAGTATCCTTCATATCCGGCTCCCTCTTCACAGAACAGGGAAGTACATCAATCTCTTATGCAAGTTATGCAGCAATATACTCCATATCAGGCGTCATCCTTACAGAACCGGGAAGTACCACAATCTCCTATGCAAGTTATGCATACAGTGATTCACTCTGCCTCTCCAGCATCTTGTTCCTCAGGATCTTCTCAAGTGTGGCTCACTGATTCTGGTGCCACGAATCATATGACGGTTGATTTGGCGAATCTATCGTTGGCCTCCCCATATCCATCCACTGAAACCATTCATACTGCCAATGGTGAAGGTTTGACAGTATCCCACATTGGTCATTCTACTCTTCATTCATCCATTTCTCCAATCAAATTGCATTCTGTGCTTTGTTGCATTTTGTGCTTTGTGTTGCTCAAATTACTCAGAATCTACTATCAGTACATCGTCTTTGTGTTGATAATAATTGTCGGCTCATATTTGATGCTCTCTGTTTTTGGATTCAGGACAAAGCCACATGGAGGATCCTTTACAAAGAGCTGTGCAGTAATGGATTGTATCCTATCCACTCTTTCTTGCCTGCAACCTCCCATCAGCCTTATCAAGCTACAGCTTATCTTGGTCAACTCGTTCAGTCCACCTTGTGGCATCATAGGTTAGGTCATCCTACAAATAATATTGTTTCCTTGATATTAAATAAAGCTCACGTGTATGTCTCCAAAACACCTACACCTCTCATGTGTCATCCATGTCTTGAAGGAAAGTTTAGTAAACTACCTTTTCCACAGCATGTCAATAAGTTTGTAATTCCATTTCATACTATTCATACTGATTTGTGGGGTCCTGCACCATCTATTTTAGTTGATGGTTATAGATACTACATTATCTTTGTTGATGAATGTACCAGATATTGCTAGATTTTCCTGTTAGTAAATAAATCTGATTTGTTTTCTACCTTTGTTGATTTTTATTCCTTTGTTTCTACTTAATTTGCCTCCACCATTAAAACTCTTCAAACTGATGGGGGGGGTGAGTATACCAGCAATCGATTGAAACATTTTCTTCTTAACAAGGGCATTTCCCATCGCCTTTCTTGTCCATATACTCCTGAACAAAATGGGGTTGCAGAGAGGAAACATAGACACATAATTGAAACCACTATCACCTTATTACGAACCGCTAAATTGCCATCCAAATTCTGGTCTTATGCCTGTCAAACAGCCACTTATCTAATCAATCGTATGCCTACTGTTGTTCTTCATAATAGCTCACCATTTGAGATGTTATTTGGATCCTCTCCAACTATTACACACCTTTGAATTTTTGGATGTGCTTGTTTTCCTCTTCTCAAGCCTTATAATAGCACCAAATTGCAGGCCAAAACTACAAAATGTGTGTTTCTTGGATATGCCACAAAATATAAAGGTTATCTATGCTATCATGTACCAACAATGAGAATGTTTGTGTCTAGGCATGTTATCTTTGATGAGCATCAGTTCCCATACTCAGATTTAGTGTCTACACCTTCAAACACACTCCAATCCAGTCCGCTGTCTTCTTGTCCTGTGACTATTATCAATACAGCAAATTCCATTGTCTCCACCAGCTCAGTGTCTCCTTCTCACCCCTCTACCACTCATACACTTGCCCCATCTATAGACTCTGTTAGTCCACAGTCCATTACTGCTCCACTTTCAACCTCTTCTCTGCTCCCTATGGCACCTGATATCAGTATGCAATCTGATTTAGATTCTCATGGTTTTATTCCTGATAATCTATAAGTGGTGTTATCCATTCCTCCACTTAATCTTCATTCGATGCAGACTCAAAGCAAGAGCGGGATTATAAAAAGGAAGGCTCTCTTAGCCACTATCCAGGTTCCTGCGACCCCTGAAATGCAGTTGGTTGAACCAACCAATTACAAGGCTGCCCTTAAAATTCCTGTGTGGCTATAGGCCATGAAAGAAGAAGTTGATGCCTTACATACTCAAGGCACTTGGAGTTTAGTTTCATTGCCAGCAAACAGGAACCTTGTTGGCTATAAGTGGATTTTTAAGATCAAGAGACATTCTGATGGTTCTCTTGCCAGGCACTAAGCAAGGTTAGTTGCTAAGGGCTTCAGTCAGGAACCTGGATTGGACTATGGGGAGACATTTAGTCTTGTGGTGAAACCTACCACAGTCCGGTTAGTTTTGGCTCTTGCTGCACATTTTAACTAGTCTCTACGACAGTAAGATGTCAAAAATGCATTTTTGCATAGTATTCTCCAAGAGGAAGTCTACATGTCTCAACCTCCTAGTTTTGAAGATCTCAATCATCCTCAACTCGTCTGTAAATTGCTTAAATCCCTGTATTGTAACGACCCGGCTTTCTAAGCCCAAAACAATAGTAAATTTTTATATATATATATATGTATATTTAATACACATGGTGCCGGTAATCAAAGAACTTGAATCCTCACAT
>Ga0325403_1002028_pt1 | contig 17600 bp, 14 predicted proteins | sample PopdelMetagenome_19_FD_205665 | JGI IMG/M metagenome (GOLD analysis project Ga0325403, IMG submission 205665) | Populus deltoides microbial communities from Bellville, Georgia, United States - Xylem-PdKOR-R4 | ecosystem: Host-associated > Plants > Phyllosphere > Stem > Wood/Secondary xylem...
GAGACCACCACCACCTCTGGAGCCTGCAGAAGAATTATCTGTGAAGAAATTTATTTTCTAAGATTACGTTATAGTCTTCTAGAATTTCTGAGCTCAATTGCATGGTTTTTCCTTTCCCTTTTTGCACTTCCATGGAATCTATTGTACTTGCAAAGTTATTTGAATAAAATAACTCAACGACGCGTCAAAGGGTTTCTTTTCTTTTTCGCGTGAGAAGAACTCATCTGATTTTGATACTGGAAATTGATGAGGTAAGAGTTTGGTATTGATAATTCTATTCGGGGGGGCAGCTCGTCAACGATTTAAATTTTATATGGGCTCTTTTTTCAATCCGTAGGAAACAAGCATGTCTGTCGTTTGGATTGTATTTAAAAATAATGAATGACAGAAGGATTAAATAATAGGTGATTTCTTTACAATGTTTTCTTAAGTTGTCACTTATTATTAGGTTTTGACTTTTCATGAATTTAATTATGCCTGTTTGAAAGTTTGATTGTGATTGTGGTTGTTTTTTAAAGTACTTTTCGTAATGAAACATATTAAAATGATATTTTTTTTATTTTTTTAAAATTATTTTTAAAATTAGTACATTAAAACGATCTAAATCATACAAAAAAAAATTAATTTTTAGCAAAAAAATTATGAAACACGATGCTAAAGCATGGTGTTGTATTGTTTTTGTTTTTTGTTAAAAAAAATGAAAATCCTATGAAATTTGTTTGATTTTATTTTTTATTTTCAATGGACAAAAATTGGCAATAAATTTTCAAATCTTTTGAAAATAAAAAAGACTTAAAAAGTTCTGGAAACTTTTATTTTTCCACGCTAAATAGGCATTGTTTTAGGAGTTGGGTCATGATCATACTGGGAGCTTGAGAATGGGTCCAAGATGCTAGGATCTAGCTAGGACATGATTCAAAGTGCTCTACGGTCGTGTTCGGACTGCATCGAGGTGCTTATGGGTCAAGCTGGGATTTGATTCGAGCGTTGAGTAGTCAAGTTAGGATTTAGTTTGCAACTAGTAAATTTTTCCTTGTTTCAGTTAGTCCAATCATGTTTTAAAAATATAAAAAAAAAGTTATTAAAAGAGCAATTTTTTTTTTTTAATATTATAAACTCAAACAAGATGATAAATCTTCAAGTGTTAACTTGACGTGTAACAGGTTTAAAAAAAAACTTTAATGACTCTTTTTTTTAAAAAATTAATGTTTAATAATAAAATTAAAAAATATATAACAAAAAATAAAAGTGACTGTCAAACAAACTTTTCAAACCAGTAATTCTAAATATTTGATAAAAAATATCATTTATAAAACAGCAACGAAACTTAATTCCTAACAAATATATTATCGAATGATGAATTATCATCATCATTATTATTATTACTAATATTGTCACTTTCATTATAACTACCACCATTAATATTGTTATCAATAAGTAATATTATAATTGTTATTAGTATTATTATCGTGATCACTATCACTATCATTATTATCATTGCTATTATTATTACTATTTATACTATTGTTATAATTATTATCACCACCACTATAACTAATATTATCATTATTTTTATTATTATTACTGTTAAAACCACCATTATTATTATTATTATTATTATTATTATTATTATTAAAATCATAATTAATTATTAATTAATTATTATTAAATTCGAAAAAACATTTATTACTATTGAGAAAAACCATAAATTTGATTTGAAGGGTAAAATTAATAATAATAATAATAATAATAATAATAATAATAATAAATAAGTTATAATTTATTATTATTATTATTATTATTATTATTATTATTATCACAATCACAATTACTATTAACTATTATTATACTATTATACTATTATTATTGTTATCGTCGTCGTCATCATCATCATTATTAATATTATTAATAAATTTTTTAAAAAAACTATAAGAACTTTGAAAAAAAAGCCAAGGAAAAAAAATCAAAAGTAGAAGGACTAAAATGAAAAATATAATATACACAAATTAGAATTGAAGGACTAAATTGTAAACAAATAAAACTCAAACAAAAGAGAAAATGACCAAAATCAGAAAATCAAAACAAAAATGATGGATTTTAAAACACCAACAAAAAATAAAGAAGGATTTAGGAGAATTGAAACTATAAAAGAAATAAAAAAAAATTAACAAAAGAGGACTAAAATGAAAAACAAAACATATAAGAAATTGTAATTGAAAGACAAAATTGAAAACAAAGCTTCTATAAAAGGAATAAAGACGAAATAAGAAACTCAAAGAATGAGGACTGAAATTGACAAATGACAAACAAAGAGGATAATTATGTACTTTAGTTGTTAAGAGAGAGAAAAGAAAGAAAAAACATAAATAATTGATCACTGGTGGCAATTCAAAAATTATTAGCCTACACGCGTCCCATTATGTGGAAGAAGGCATGATTGCGCATCTAGGGAGATGACGGATGGCGCAGATGACGCCTACTCGCTGGTGTGTGTGGAAGAGGCGCCAGCAGCTTTTTGATTAAAAAATAAAAAATAAAACATGAAAATACCAAAACACCTCCAAAGACAAAGCTTCTTTTTTGTCTTTTCTAAGGGTAAAAACATTATTTTATTGTACATGAAAATTGAAAAACCTGAAATACTCTTGTCTAGCAGCCCATTTTTTTTAACTTGGGGACAAAAAAATATTTTTACTGTTATGAATATTGTGAAAAGCAAAGAAAACCTTTGGTCAACAGTTTTAAATTTTATTGACTTTAGAGGTAAAAGAGTATTTTTACTATGTTAAAAAATTTGAAAAAGCGCATATATCCCTAAACAATTTTTTAATGACCATTGAGCCATATAAAAAGATCAAAATACCCCTAAATTAAAGGCTTAAATTTAAGCCACTCAAGGATAAAAAGATAATTTTACCGTAGCAATCCACAATAATCTCTACATAAAGCTACATTAAAACTCCCCATATTTTAGCTTTCTTTATAATTGCTTCAAGGTCATGCCGAAACTAGATTTGGAGCTCCTTAGGACTAGGGGAGGGTTGGAATTAAGGTATTGAGGTGTTTGTATAGCAACAATATTACCAGGGGATAGGCCGAGATCAAGTTTAGGACATCCAAGGTTCAGGCCAAGTCTGTATCAAACTTACATTTGAGGCTACTAAAGGTCAAGATGACATTATGTCTAGGACACCCAAGGTTAAATTTAGGGCACTTAGAATCTGGTAGAGACTAGGTTGAACGTTTCCCGAGTGAAAATCACAAATGAAGTCAAGGTTAAATGAAAGATAGGACCATACACTACACCTCTTGATACCATAAGTATTTGTCCTATTAATTCGAGCACCCAATCATAACTATCGCTTTTTTAGAAAATAGAAGAACTAAAATGTCTAACTGAACATATTTTATGTTCTCAAAGAACTAAAAATAACTAAAAGAAATATGAAAATAAAAAAAAAAACATAAGAAGAAAGAGACCAAAAATATTACCAAAACATTAGAGAATTTTCTGAAAGAGAACTAAAATAAAACATACATGTCCATGAATACGACGTTGTAAGAGAAAAAATTGTAGAATTTCCATAATTTTTTGCTTTCTAGGAAAAATAAATTGAAAAGTTTTTTAGCAATAAAAATAACTTAAATTTATAAATATTATGAGTTCTGTGTCTATACATTATTTTTGTCTTATTGAGAAAATGAAGAACATATTTCTTTTTACCACTATTTTAAATATCATTCTTTGTAGGGAAAAAATACTCATTACATTCACACAAAATAAACATTTTACAATTAATTGGGTCACTTTGGAAGAGTTTGTTTTTTATAGACCAAATTAAAAACTTAAAGAAATAAAGGAAAACGACAACTCCAAATTTCTTTACATTTGAACAAAGATTAGTTGGCAACAGTATGATAACAACATAAAATTCATATAACGAGATGGCATGCCCGTACATTACCATGTGAGGAAGAACTATATCAATACATAATGTTTTGTGAGGAAAGTTACGGTGTTTTTCCCATATGATTTAGCCTTACTTGTATTTACTTGTAATTGTAATTCTTAACCAACTTAATATTTAAAAAATAAAATTAACACTTAACAAAGATAATTTTATAAAAAAAATAAAAACAAAAACAAAACTGTAGCAAATAAAACCATGTGGAGAAACACTGTAGCAATCAACAATGTTTTAAAGAAAAAAATTACAAAACTAAATTATCAATTAGCTTAATATTAAAAAATTAAAATCGACAAATATATTTAGGAAAAATATAAAAATCAAATAGAAAAACCATGTGGGAAAACACTGTAGCAATCCACATTATTTTAAAGGAAAACAATTACAAAGCAAAATTTTTAAGTAGCTCGATATTAAAAAAAAGTACAATTGACAAAGATAATTTTGAAAAAAAAACAAAAAAATAAAAAAAATAAAAAGAGAAAAGAGGAAAGTACTTTAGTAAAAACGAAAAAAAGAGAGAGGAAAGTAATACACTATGAGTGGAAAAAAATGATAAAAAAGTGAAAAAAAAAGAGTAATACACTGTGGATTACTATTGTAATCCACAGTGCATTGGGTGTGGATGAACAATAATTTCCCCGTACCCTTTAGCTTTATGTATAATAATGGTGTGATTGTTTTCAAATTAGATTTTATTATAATTAAAACAAAATTAGTGTTAGGTTTATCTTAAATTGCATGTCAAAGCAAGAAAATAAATATCCATATACTTAATCTATGTATAAAAGCTTATTTAACTTATTTATGTTAAATCTTTCAAATAATTTCTTATACGTTTTGGTTTTTTTTTTAAGTATATGTTCTATTTTTCATATTCTTCGTAAAAAAATGTTTTATTCATATTTTTCATATGATATATCCTCAAATACAATACTTATATGACAAGTTGGTTTTTTTATCAGATAACTTTGTTCTCGAGCTTATGGTTTAATTATTATTTTTTTATAGTAGCACCTTTGTTGACTATTTTGCTACAAAAAAGAATGTTTTTTATATAGTGAACGTGTCATAGTTAATTTCTATTTTTTTAAAAAAAATGAAGAAACGAATTCTATTTTCTCTCCTATTCACTATGATGACGAAGAATAAAATTATCACTATATTTATTTATTTCTCTACTTTTTCTTTCAAGTGCAAGAAAACCCCACAAGGTTGTAGATTTTTTATACAATTTAGGGCCCTCCCCTCACCACCCTTATAGGGATTGTCTTCAAGGTTCATAAGTACTCCTCTTACTATAGGACATTTACTTAGCCAATGTTTAGATCCAGCTCTACCCAAAAACATTTTTGGTTCACCCCAACATTCCCTACTTGTTTGACTGTTGCTGAGTAGTTTTTGAATATTAAACGAACTTCTCTATAAGTAATTTTATTATGGAAAATTTCCCCTCTTTTCAGTTTTGCTATAGAACTTACAGCTCTAGTTAATTGTCCACCCCTTTTAAGTATGATTTCTATGTATGTATGGTCGTGCCTAAGGGCATATTAGTTAAAGTAGATTCTTCTTCTTGATCAATCAAAACCTATTCCCAAACTATATAAGCTTCTTCCAAAACATGACTTTATGAGAGTAAATGATATTAAAATATACCATAGGAATTGGGGTATAAGTTGGCTTTGATTTGTCCCCCGTTTCTTTACTTTATAACTTCCATTTATTTACATTTCATTGAAAAAGTAAACAAACTTAGGAGTTTAATTAAATTTATCGATAATATAAGGAATTTGTAGTTCGTCGGTGAATTCGTTGGTGTTTCAGAAGCTTCACTGACACGGGAGGTGAACAGTTCCCATCCTCTTGAACATACAGACATACTTTTTTTTTTGTAAAGGTGTTGGTGAATGTGGCATATACAATAAATATTTTGCAACTCTTTGTGAAATACCAACGGGTGTTGTCCGTCTGTATATCCGTCGGTGAAACTTATATAAGCAGTAAATATTTTACAACTCTCTGTGAAATACCGACGAGCGTTGTCCGTCCGTATATTTGTCGGTGAATGTGGCATATGCAGTAAATATTTTGCAACTCCTTGTGAATTATCTATTTATCCTCCTTGCAAACATTTAAATTGCAAACTGCCTACACAACACAATAACAATAGTGAATAATAATAAAATAAATATTTCATGGAACAAAATTTCATCCATAATATTACATTATTAAATATTCTTTACACTTTCGTATTCTGATAGTTGGTCAGAATTTTCTTCTTCTTTTTTTTTGTCAATTGAATCGTCATCAACTTCATCCCAATCTTTGATGTGGATATCATCATCTTCATTGAAATGTGCTTGTCCATTAGAGCTTAGAACAACATTCAACTCTTCTATGTCAACATTAACAAGACTATCATCGAAAACATGAAAATTTGAATTTTCTTCTAAGTTAATCAAATGAGTAACTCGATATGGTTCAACCAACTCACTAACTTGAAAGAATTCATCTCATACACTTGTGTCTTCGTTCTTATCATGAACAACCTCAACACAACCCCTAGGTGTCGTTTTTGAAATGGATAACCAATCAACTCTTGATCAATCCTTTCTAAAGTAAGGGGTGTATGTGTAATAAACTTGTTGGCATTGCTTTGTGAAAATAAAGACATCGTTTATGTTACGGAGTCTAGCTTTTGAGTTGATTTCCACCAGACCATAGTGAGGATCTACTCTGATTCCTTTGTCATTGGTGTCATACCAATAGCATTTGAATAAAAACACTCTATTCTGCTCGCTATTATATTTCAATTCGATGACCTCTTCTAATTTACCATAGTAGTCAACTTCAAACTCACTACAAGTCGATCCCGTGACAGAAACACCGTTGTTATATGTCTTTCTTCCATGCCTATATTCTTCATTATGAAACACATATTCATTGACAAAATACCCGTTGTAGCACTTGACTTTTCTTTCAGGACCCAGGCTTAGTAAAGACAATAAAATAGTAGCACTCCTTTCCATTTGATAAACCTTGTATATCAAATACAACAATGAACAATAAATGAGAATTCTGTAAAGAAATACAATAACTTGCAAGAGATAATGAGTTTGTGATAGTACTTACATGTGTTTTGAACCACGTGGCAAATTATTCATCTTGTAATCAAAAGATTTGGGCTTCGATCAGCTATAAGTTATTAGACAGTAAATATTGTCGATGTTGCCTACAAGGTTCTTAAAATTATATGAGTTTATGATATTACAATATATAAATAATACATTTTTAACAAAGTTTAAGTAGTACATATACTTACTGAATAAAAGGTCTTAGCTCATCATAGTTAAATGGAACATAATTGTGTGCTTGTCTGAACTCTATCTCAAACAAATATCTTTTCCTTATGACATTTTTAGGATTGGGTAGTCCAAGATTGGAGAATATTGATAAGTTTTCACTGGAAGACACTTCACCACCATGATCATGCCGTGGAACGCGATTGATTCTCGTTCTCAAATGAGATTTGAAATAGTACGAGATAAATGTTAAGATCTCCTCAACAATATAGGCCTTACATATCGGTTGATTCTCGTTCTTAACATTTTTCTTAAGATTGAACAAGTACCTACAAGGAATTAAACAAATATTTTAAATTAAGCAAAACAATAAAAATACTTTATGAATTACATTGTATCTGTAATATCTAACCTCTTGAATGGATACATCTATTTATACTGGATTGGTCCTCCAACTTTTGCCTTATATGGTAAATATATAGGTAGATGCTCCATCAAGTCAAAAAATGATAGAGGGAATATCATCTCAAGTTTGCATATTGTCTCAATGATATTCATTTTAAGTCGTTCAATGTGATTTGTTTGCAACTTGTTAGAGCTTATATCTCAAAAGAAATGAATAATCTCTGTGAGTGCATCTCATATACTCTTTGGCCATAAATCATGATATGCTAATGGAATGAGTATTTGCATAAACAAGTGGCAGTTATGACTCTTTATTCTATGCAATTTATATTCCTCTATATTAATCAACCTTGATATGTTCGAGGCATGTCCATTGGAAAAATACAGACTCTTAAGCCATTAGTAGACTAGTTGTTGTGCATTTATCTCTAACACAAAACTTGCTCTAGGTTTTACAACCCTCGAGCCATTGAAAACCAACTTCATATTTTTACGGTTACAGAACAATGTTATATCCATTATAGCCTTCATGTTGTCCTTTATCTTCCCCTTTATATCCATGACGGTGTTGAAGATGTTCTCAAACATGTTCTTTTCTATGTGCATAATGTCAAGGTTATGGCGGAGAAAATTGATCTTTCAATAAAAAAAAGCTCTTAAAAAATGCTTTGTTTTACCCAATTGTGGGTCAAACCAAAACCAGAAAACTTCTGCTTACCAGATTGGAAACCAAACACAATATCACCGAACTCCGATACAACGTCATGCAATTCTTCACCAGAAAGATGCGAGGGTGCAACATCCTTTTCAACTCTGCCAAAAAAAAATCCTTTCTGTTCTTTTTGTACTTGTGATTTGTTGGCAAGAAATAACGGTGACAGTCAAAAAAAGAAGCTTTACCTCCATTTGTTATCATGAATGCCTTGTTGTTTTCTATACAGTATAGACATCCTAGTTTTCCATGTGTGCTTCAATGATAAACCATTCCATAAGCTGAAAATAATTGATAGTCCACATCAAAGTTGCCCTCATAAGAGAATTATGTTTTCTCGATATATCATAAGTCAAAACTCTAGAGGACCACAACTACGTCAAGTCATCAATCAACGATCCAAGACAAACATCTATATTCCGGCCTAGGCTACTTGGATCAGGTATCACCATAGATAAAAACATGAACACCGGCCTCATACACATCCCCGATGGCAAGTTATAAACTATGTGTATGATTGGCCAACAAGAATAGGAGCAACAAATGACCCGAATAGGTTGAATCCGTCTGTACATAACCCAAGACGCACATTCATTGATTCAGCTGAAAAGTGAGGATGCACACTATTAAAGTGTTTTCCATGCACGTCATCAGAAGGATGTACGATCACTCCATCAACCGCATAATATGATTGGTGCCATGTCATATGCTGAGTAGTCTTTGGTGACATGAATAACCTCTGTAGTCTAGGTGTGATTGGGAAGTATCTAAGTTTTTTATATGCCACGAGAGTCTTTCCTGTGCCAGTTCTGAGTTTGTAAAAGGAATGCCCACATGTCATACACTTGATCAACTCAACATTTTCTAGGTAGTACAACATCTAGAAGTTAAGGCACATGTTAATTTTCTAGTATCCTAAACCAAGGGGTTTCATCATGGACTTAGCAGTATAAAAATTTTCTTTCAGCCTGTTCTCTTCAGGTAAAATACTTTCCGCCCATTCGATAATTCTATCATAACTGGCCTTACTCAACCCACAATCCGACTTGGTGGTGAACACATGTACAATGGCTGATAATTTACTATGATTTATACAGTCATCCCATAATGGTTTATCATAATCTTTCAACAGATCAAAAAACCTGGTCACATCTGCATTAGGTTCTTCTTCTATATTTTGACATTGATTAGCATTACCTTGATTCATTCTCATTGCCTTCATAATCATATTCTTGTAAGGATTACTATTGTCATTTACAACTCTATGCACGTTGTTAGCACTAGAAGTTGACACAACCATCCTTTCTACCATGCTCTCATTACGAACAGATTGTTTTTCGTATGCATACCAACACAGGTAATCCTCCATGAACCCCTTGTGTAGAAGATGCATCGTTATAATATCTGCATGCAAATACTTTTTATTTTTACACTTTCTACATAGACACCTAATATCGTCACCACTAAAATTTCTCAGATAGATGTTGCAAAATTAATAAAACCCTGAACCCCATTCAATAATCCATCTTCACAATCCTTGTGGTGAGTCTCGTTACATCCATGAATGATCATCCATGACTTCTACTGAATCTATATAAAATAATGATGACAACATGTATTAATTAACTATGTTAAGTAAATAAATTTACAAAAATATTGGTTTAACTCGAGATTATCCAACAAACTAATTACAACTTCTCTGAAATATTCATTATCAATTATCAATGTCCATACAAATTTATACACATAAATTTATGGAAATTACAACTCCACAAATTGATAAAAATTAAAACGGACCTGTTAAACAAGCTATTATTTATTTCATCACAACACATCTAATTCGGTAATTAGACATAAGTTTTAACAATTTACAAACAAATATAATTTTATAAAATCTAAAACAAACCATAATAAGCATAAAATTATACATTCATACTACAAGTTTGTTTGAGAAAAAACAATAAAACATATACATACACTAACAAAATACATATACTAAAAAAAACATTAAATAATAATAAAATTGACATTTTAATGTTAAAATTAAAAAAAAAGATAGATTTACTTACAAAAAATAACAAAATCCACAATAAATCAGAACACTGATGTTATAACTACAAAAAGTTAAAGAAGGATGAGTTGTGTTGAGAAGAGGAGGATAGTTTAGGGGGGTGAATGTTTGCAGCTGGGAGGGGGGGCAGTTTCTTTAAATGCAAGGGTGGGGAAGAACAAGAAGAAATAGGGAAGGGGAGAGGAGGGTCGACAGCGTAGTGATATATTAACTTTTATCGATAAAATCACCGACAGAATATTTTCGTCGATGATTCTCTCGGTAATTTCGTTGGTAAAATCGCCCATAAAAACTTCCACATCATCAACCTGTTTTTTTTTTCAAAATTCTAAATAGTCCCTCGATAATTCTGTCGATATATACCAATAAAATTGTTCCATCGGTAAATACCGACATCATTACCAAGGGATTTACATCCGTTGGTAAATATCATCGCAAATTCTCGACAGAAAAATTTCATTGGTAAATCCGTTGGTTTTAATCGAATTTCTGGTAGTAAAAATACTAATCAGATTCTAACTTTTATGGGCTAGCCAAACCAATGGACTGAAAAAAAATATTCAATGACCAAACCTAAGCTCAAATTTCAATTAACAAAAAATAATCTTTTATAGTTCAAAATATTATTTTATAATAAACTCAAACCCAGAACCATTCTCAAGCCTAACATTTGGGTTTAAATCCAAAATCTATTTTGCTTAGGAACTCTTTGCTCTAAAAGTTGTTTGTTATTTGGACACAATTTTACCTTATCAACTTTCTACTATATAAACATACAGGAAGTTTTATTTTTTTTCTACGTGGGATAAAGTTATTTTAGTGAGTTTTAGATTTTACCAACACATGTCAACTAAAAATTCTTTAAGATTAATTTTTTTTATTTTTCTATAATTTATTTTAAGTTATGTTAATGTTTTATATTACAGAATTTATTTTAAAAATTAAATTTTAATAAAGTTGTAACTGTAGAAGTAAATGGATACCAATTTTTTATTTAACATCGAATGCAACCATTAACTATTTTTTAAAAAACAGATTTCCCAACATTATTTTCTTCAATCCTGAAAATGAGTTTCAATGAAAAGCGACATACAGAAAATGTTCACTTTTCTTCCATATTTTCTCTGATCAAAGCTTAATAAAGTTTAAGTGTTGGGATGACGCAGTTTCTGGGTCTCCCTCCTTTTGTTACCGCACACGGTGTCGTGGACAATGGCACCGTCTGGTGCCTTCACAGTTTGGCATGAACGATCCAAATAACAAGTGAAAAAGCGTAAAGAATCTGATGACTATGCAAAGGATCAGCATTTTGTCCAATTTCAAACAACACCTCTCCTATAAAGTGCAGCCTAATCCCATCTCCACCCACGAAACTAACCATTTTATCCAAAAAAACCAATTTTCTCTACCAATCAAAATTAATGTACATAATAGAAAGTACAAACCAGTAAGCTCGATATATAATAAAAACATAAGCGACGTGTCCCCTCCACTTGAGATACAACAAGTGGCAAGCATGAATCGGGCTCACTAAACCTGGACACACGGCAGCGTTTATGCCACATGTCGGCCAGAAGAACCTGATCTTTCTTTGGAGGAGGTTTTGGCTGCTTTCCTTTCGCATTTTCGGCTTTGTTATCTTATTAGGCCGTGGTTTAGGATGAGTGAAGGTAGTGGTTTCGTCAGCTAAGCATATTGCTTACTCAGATCAGTAATAAATAATAACCCACGCATGGAAGAAATGAAATTGCAAACCCTGTCCGGGAAGGAATCAACCTAAAGCTAAAGTTCCTCTACACCTCTGAAACTTTAACTTTTAGGCTTCCTTTCTTTACTTGAAATCTCATAACATCACGGATTCTTTTCTTTTCTTTACAAGCTCTCTCATCACAATAAACTTACTCTAATACAATCTCCACAGAAGAAAGGTTAGAAGAAAAATGTGCCACCCGGGTGTGCCTTGGGTTAGCAGGAACTTGGTGGTGTATCGAAGATGGCTCGTTTTGCAAGCGGTGGAGACAGAAACTGGACATGCACCGACAGAGGTGGTTGCTACTTGCAGCAGTGCTGTTGCTGGCTCGATAAAGAAGTGTTTGTGTTCTCCCACAAGGCACCCCGGATCCTTCAGGTGCAGGCACCACCGTTCTGATTATGTGTGGGGTGGGAGAATAAGAAGAAGGAAGCAACCTCCTTGAAAGGTCTGATGTAAGTGTATAAACAATGAAAAAAGAAATTAAAGTGTTTAAATCTTGTGTCCAATAAATTTCCTTTTCATCCACTGCTCCAGTTTCACACACTGGGTTCCGTTGATAAACGTCTAGTAAAGTAACATAGCAAACAGGCATAGGAACATGAAAATGGCATCCGTTTATAGATTTCCAGGATAGGAACTTAACCATCCGGCATAGGTTCAGAGACTGATTCTGGTTACTGGTCTCAAAGTCTCACCTTTTTTCTTCATTTGTCTTCATTTGACATCAGGGCAGCACCAGAACTTAAACTTGGTAATTTTATTATGTTTTTTTTTTCCAAAAAAAAAAAAGTTAGGCATCTAGTAAAGGGGACTTTAAAAAGAACGTCTTTCTTGCAAAGAATAATCAAATCGCATCTCGTCATCAGTTAAGGATGCACACTCTTTCTTTCATTCGGGTATCATATAGAAGGCACAATATGTTAATATGTTTAATTAAGTAGGTTTTATATGTATCAACATATTTTTAAATTTTAATTTTTAGCTTAAAGTTGATATTTAAAACTACTAAAGATAGAATAATAACACAATATCTTATACTTGGTAAAAAGTCAAGCCCAAATAAATACCATCCATGGGTTTCGCTTGCTTCTAGGCCTAGGATTCAACTAAATGTTGACAAATTAAACTATCCCAACATTCTTGGGATTCAATTACGCGTTGAGCTCAAGTTGACATGGGTTTGGTGAGCTGTCAGACTTAAAATCCTTGAGTTCAACTATGCGCTGAGATCAAACACATATAGATCTAACAAGCTGTTATACCTAACATTTTTAGGTTTAGCTACACACCAGTTCAAGAAGATATTGGTCTGGCAAGTTGTCAGACCCGATATCTTTGGGTTCAACTACAAGCTTAATACAAGTAAACATGAGTCTAACAAACTATCAAACTCATCACCCTTGGGCTTGGTATCATGTCGAGTCTAAGTGGATATAGGTCTGATGACCATTATTGGCCCCATGTTGGACCATGAGGCTTCGTTTGTTTATTCTTATAAATTCTAACATAAAATATTAATATAAAAAATATTCATCTCTCTACACCTCTAGGTGTATAAAAGTCTTCTAAGGGTCTATCATAAATCATCGCTATAAATATTATGTGAAAGATATTTATCCCTTAATAATATGGTGTAAGAGATATTTGTCCCTTATTTAATGTTATGCAATGCATATTTATCTCTTATTAAGGCTATCAGGAGGAAATGATTCTCTAACCTCTCCAATATAGTAACATGACAAGGTTCAGGGGTTATAAATACCCTTGAACCACCCAGGTAAAGAGTTTATAATTTTTATTCTCTAAGTATATATACTTTAATTCTTAGAGCATTTATCGTATAAAAACAAGAACAAACATTCTTGTCCTTGGAATTTAAAGCTCATTCTCTCATTTATTATAACAACTTACCTAAAAGTCACTAATTTTATCATCTAAGGCTAAACTTTATCAAAATGGATTGTTTTGCAGGTGTTAGGTTTACTACCACCAATTATCTGCTTGATGAGCTTTAAAGAATGAAATATTGATATAAACATGTGATTTCCCACTATTCAAAAACTTAAAAACCTTAATCCTAAGCATATTAGATTTTGGAATATCATCAATTGACGTCGTCTGTGAGAAACTGATTAAAAAGCCATAAACTATTTTTTCAGAACTGGTTTTGACATCTCTAATTACCTTTAATGGAAGATAATCAAGAAATTCATATAATAGGATGCATGAAAGACCTCCCTACCATGACAAACATTTTTTCCTAAGCAAACTTCGAATAGCTCGTCAACCAAGAGCAACTCCTCACCTAGGTTGTACCCTCCTTTATAACACCACAACAAGTCTTAGAACCCGTGGCAGCACCCTTTTTTACAACTCCATAGTAGCAGGTATGGTCATCAAACCCTTTTAGAGGGCATTCACGTCGTCACAATGCTCCTGAACATAACAAGTATTCTTGATGCCATCTGGCCATCATGGTATGGTGGCTAGTCATCGATCCCATCATTCCATGCTAAAAATCTCAAGCTGCCCAGAACAATATAGATATGGGAGTAGGAAGCAACCTGTAGGGGAGGCTAGACATCGATCATGCAGCTCAACGTCATCTAGTCATGCATGACGATGTAGACACCTCTTATCAGATTCAAGATTCCCCCTTGTTAAGACAAATGTTGTGTACTCGTATTCCTAAAGTTTATATAACAACCAAGATGACCTTAAACAACCATGACAATCTTGCTGACCCAACAGAACATGTACAAAATGTACGAAACAACCTGGAATTTGTCATCAAGGATAATGATGTCAACCATCAGTAAACACATGGTATAATAATTTGGAGTAAAACTCCATTTCAAGCTTTGGTGACCTTTTTATCAAGTTGGTTGCACGATTCAGCACAACTATCTCAGCTTTAAAAAGCTCCATATAACTCTTTGAGGTTACTCAGGTAGATGATGAGTCCAAACGAGTATATTTGAAGAGGTTTAGTGAGGAAATGCTCAAGGTCGAGGAATTAATCGAGCTAGTGGCTTCTAAGACTTTGATAAATGGAGTAAAATGAGAGATTTATAGAAAGAGTGGTATGCTCTACAAAACAGAAGCTTGTTCAAAAAGAAGCAAGTTATAGATAACCATATACGCGTAAAAGAGGCAAGTGTGTTGTGCTATGAGCCTTTTCATTTCTCTAAAGAAAGTCTATTAGAGAAGTCTCTCAAATGAGATCACTCTCCAAGGAGGGACAATAACCTTATAGAAAGTTAGAGAAGGCCAGTCAATGAATGCATGACCTATCCTGAAATGTGCATTACTCCATTAAATATCACCCTTACAGAGGTCTTTACTGCCATTAAGGGTAAATAATTTGTTCAATACCTTCTACAAAATGAGATCACCAATCAGTACCTACACTTCTAAGAAGTATTATCTATTTCATAGGGACAAAGAACATGACATAGAAGAGTGTTACATTTTGAAAAAAGAAATTAAAAGGTTGATAGTTAAAGGCTATCTCCTTTAGTTTGTGAAAAGGGGATTCCTATCCAGGGAAAAGTAGGGACGAGCCTTACCAATATATATAGGAACTACTCGAAATCAGTGTGATCTTGGATGGCACCACAACATGGGATGATTCCAGCATGAGGAAAAGAAAGTATAGAAAGTAGGTTCTTACAACTGTTCATCTTCAGATGCTATGCCACGAGCCCATTGTCTCCACTCTAGAAGATAAAGAGGGAATAACCTTTTCACATGAGGATGCCTTGTTCATCTTCAAAATTCTCTCTAACCATTGAGTTTATTGAGATTTGGTAGATGATGGAATTGTGGTTAATATCTATTTTAGAGAAGTAATGGCATAGATGGGGATACCTCCTTCAAGAATGGCTCTAGTGAAGACTCCTTTTATTTTGGTAGAAGGCTCGAGTGTGCCAGTGAAAGGCATCTTAGAAATCCCAGTTACTAGTGGCACTCCCCATAAATGTATCTATTTCAAGCAAACCTTTATGGTCATTGACATGGCCTTAACTTACCTCTCAAATATCAAATCATTGTTGCAATCAACACCAGTACTTAGCACTAAAATTCCCTACCTAGAAAGAAGTGGCCACAATAAGAGAAAATAAAATGATCCCAAAGCAATATGTCTTTATCTACTTGAAGGGAAAAAAGGTCCTAACATTGGACCAACAACGGTCTTTGAAAAAAAAAGTTGGAGATGAGAATCGAAGTTGTTAAAGAATTAAGGGATGTTCTTTTAGAAAAAAAATTAAGAAGCAGTCACGCGATTGGATTACACTCTAACACTAATACAATAGCAATCACTAACGAAGCTCTTCTATATCCAAATACCCAATTTTAAAATAGGCATCTTTAACATGCTAGGAATCAATCATGAAATACTCATTCATCAATTTAAGGTTGACCTAATTGTTTATCCAGTCCACTAGAAGAAGTAGAATTTTAGAGGTAAGAGACAGAAACCAATAAATACAAGAAGTGGATAAGCTTTTAGCTGGTATCTTTATCAGGGAAATGATATACCCTGCCTGGCTTACAAATATGGTAATGGTCAAGAAAAACAACGACAAGTGGAAAATATGTGTGGACTTCATAAATTTATGATAAACTATATCCTTATACTTACAAATTACTTCATCAAGTAGGTTAAAGTTATTCTTAATCAATTAAGAAACTTTGATCAAATTCATTAAAGAACATATCATATATAGATTTGAACTCTCAAAAACCATAACTACTGACCAACGATTAATATTCACGAGAGAGGATTTAAAGCAATTAATATAAGAGTGTGGATTCAAATAATTCATTCTACTCCTTATTATTCCTATGCCAATAAATAAACAAAATCGACTAGTAAAACTTTTATTCTTATCATATAGAAATATGTTAAAAATATTGTATGGCTTTATATGATGCATTGTTAGAACTATTGTAGGCATATAAGACTTCATATAACTTACAGTTAAGTCACTTAAACAAATAATATCATATAGACATTATAAATAATTATTCTATTATATTAGGAGATTTGGAGAGTTTGGATGAGGTGAGACTCAACGTATTGGATCACTTACGAGCACATAAGAAACAAAGTTAAAATAACATATAACAAACATGTACTATAAAACAAATTATATGTGATATGGTGTGGAAGGCCATACTACCTATTGTCTATAAAAAGTTCAAGATTTGACAAGCAATTCCCAAATTAGGAGGTCCATTCATAATTATCAAAGTTTAAAAATGAGATGTTTATCAATTGAAAATTCAAGATGGGGAGTTACACTTTTGATTGATCAATGATTGATATTCAAAGAAAAACTACCCTTGTATGAAGAACATAGTAGAAAATGATGCTTCTAAACTA
>Ga0325403_1002029_pt1 | contig 17596 bp, 3 predicted proteins | sample PopdelMetagenome_19_FD_205665 | JGI IMG/M metagenome (GOLD analysis project Ga0325403, IMG submission 205665) | Populus deltoides microbial communities from Bellville, Georgia, United States - Xylem-PdKOR-R4 | ecosystem: Host-associated > Plants > Phyllosphere > Stem > Wood/Secondary xylem...
GGCAACGAATTTGATGGGTTAATTTAAATTGGCTCGAGTTGTTTTTTGTCTTTTTTAATTGTTTATTTTTAATTTTATACTTCAACACTATATTGATTGAAAATTGAGTTTTATAACTTGTTTTAATTTATTTTTTATTGAGTTATTCTGATCATGATCTAAATAGTAAATTTAACAAATTAATATAAATTAACCATGATTTTTTTAATTATTGTTTTTCAATTTCATTCAAGATTTTCGTACTATTAAAAAGCAATAGCGAAGTCTGGATATATTTTTTTAGGTTTTTAAAAAAAGATCCGCGCTCTCCAAAGATCCAGTTCAAGCTAAAAGGGAGATGATTTCTTTCCTCCAACCTCTTTCAAGATAAGAGATGAATGCACCCGAAATTAATATTCGACAGACGAGACTCATGGATGGCTCTGAAGCTAAGTTGCCTTTTGGGTGCAAGACTCGTAACATCTCCTCGAGGCATTGCTTTAACCGCATTGTCAACATATTAATACATTGTAGTATAAGAGGCATTGCATGCCTATTCAATACACCTGCGACAGTCATTATAACCACTGCTTCCAGTGCTAATAATACCATCCACCGCCACATTGCATCCATCGCATCCACACATTCTGTTGTACCTTGACATGACAACACAGCCCTCCCCTCATGTATCGAAATTTTTGCTTCGTATATTACTCGGAAACATTCAATCTGACAATTCTCAACTACTATCATCGACTTTACTTTTCATTCCTCATCACTCAACAAATCTCGAAACTCCTGCGGCCTACACAACCAGGAATACATGCCCCAGTGGAATAAAAATTCAATCAAATACTGCCAAAAAACTATTCGATCTAGTCTAGCCTGGCCCGTTCATGAGATGTTCGGCATATGATTGATGCGATTGGCAATTGATGCGATTGGCAATGACGCCCCTTCCAAACCCTCTATTGACCGCTGGCTAGATGCATGTCCTGAAAATCGTGGTAATCCAGTAGTTCCGTTCAGATATCAGGGTTTATAATGGAGTGCCCCTTTTGGGAAAATCCTCCCTTCTTTCAAACTCAGCACTGACCATAATAAAACTTTTCCCTAACTCTTATGGGGGTGCCTTGGAAATTGTACCAGCTTCCCTTAATTTGATTTTCTACTCCCCAGGCCTTTGTCGCTCATTTTTTAAGCACATGATGAGTTTTTTTTTTGTGACAAAATCTAAATAATCACCACGGAATATTAATAAAGGGACTGGATTTACAAATCAGTATAGAAATAAAATGATTAATTTATATTATTTTTAAAAATGTAGGGGTTAAAATATATATTTATTAAGAAATACAGAGCCACAAGTTATGATTTATTCAAGATAATATTAAGCTACAAGCTTATTGATTGGGAGATTCTACACCAAATAGGCAAATATATATATATATATATATATGACAAACCAATCGGCTGGGTGATGCCGTTTGTCATTGAGGTGTGGTTCGTCCTCTTATTACAAGCCCTGGGAAATTAAGTGCATATGATTATTGAAAGTACTAAAACTTGATATTTTAAGTGATAGTTTTCGACTCTTTTAAGAGTTTGCAAGATGCCAGATTAATCAAAACAGACCAAGCTGGATCACGTCTGTGTGGGTGGTGAAGGAGCTCGAGGTGGGCACCTGCAGGTTCGTTGATACAAAGGCTTTCTCATTCTTCCCTTTGTAATTGTCCTTTCTTGGTAGATGGATGCTAAAGTATATATTTTCTAAAGGCAATAAGTGTAATCAAATTTTTAGTGAAATAAGATTGCTAAAGTGTAATAAATTATTGTAGAAGCGAAGATTGTGATTGTGAGTTGATGCAGAAGCTCAGCCTCACCACCCTGATGTAGAGTACGTGTGTTGTTGAAAATTTAATTACTTTGCATGTGTTGTAATATTTACGTCTAAAACGTAAAAATGTATAAATTTTTTCTTAAAAAAAGAAAGAAAGAAAGGAGATTGGTGGCATATTAGGCCGAAAGGTTATCAGGGTGCATCTTCCTCCTGATCTCCCATGAAAATCCAATCCAATCCGAGCTGGAGCCATCATGCCTCTAGGGCTTCATATTTATGACACGATCTGCCAAACCGATTAATGACGCACAAATGGTAGCTGAATTTGCAGAACTCTTGGGCACCCCTAGCTTGGCAATGATTCCTGGGGCATGCGTTAGAGAATTCTTGGCCATAGGATCCAGATCATTGCACTTGATCCTCCTACCATTTGCTTTTTCATATAAAAGGACAAAAAATAAAAAATAAAAAAGAAAGAAAGATTGCCACTTGCTAGCTAGCTAGCTAATCCCTCGAGAGAGAATTAATTTCGAATTAATGCTAACTTGAAAGAAAAGTCTGACGGCAAAACCCATCTCTAGGGTAACAGCTATCAGGTTGGTAGAAGGGATTATCAAACATTCCTTTAATATTGATTTTATAATAAAACACTTACTCTTCATTCCATTTCTTCTTAATTATACTAAGTGTTTAATATACTAAAGTTTATTATAAGTAAATAAATAGTTTAGAATTCATATCATATAAAAATCATTCCTCAGTAATAATTAATAACACTCAAGTACTGTATAAGAAAAATCCACACGTAATATTTCCTGTACGTACCGTATTCTGTTACGATAGCCTTTTTTATTATTTTTTTTCTTAAATTAAATTGTATACGGTATCTCATATTATAGAGAAATTAAACGCGCAAATAAAAACTGAGCTTGTCCGAACAAATTTAACAACGTAAGATTTTATGTCGTAAAACAAAATTAAAATCTCATAATATTTTCCACTACTGATCTTTTTTAAAAAAAAAATTCGTTATTTATTTTATATTTATTTCATTGCACGTTAGCAATATTCAGTCCATGATATTATAGGATTTTGGTTACTGTTACAACAAATACAAGAAGCCTGGTTGTTCAACAATGTCGGTCGTGAAGGGGATGAAATTAACAATTGTCGGAGCCACGATTATATATATATATTACCTATTTTTCAATTTTTCAAAAGAATATAATAAAAACCTCAATCAAGATACGCGTTATGCACGACACCATAGTTGAAGACAGACATTATTACACCATCCCCGTTTCAATTGGACCGGATAATATTTAATGTATAGTACATTGATCAGGTTCGGAACTGGGAAGTAATATTTATAATTGATATTATTATAAATTATTATAACAAAAACATTAAAAATTTTGAGGTGAAAACACTTTTTACATGAGCATTGTACCACTTCGAATCTTTATATTTTTCCATTTATATTTATATTTTTTTATTGAGCTTTTTTTTTCATTCATATCCTTTGTTTTCATTGATTTTATTTTCTTTTCATTTAATAATTGTAATTTGATTTTACATATTTGATGTCTAATCAACCATGTAATAGTATTTGAAATCATTAACACAAGATAATATGAAATAACAAAAATATTAAAAAAAAGGATAAAAATGTAAAATATGAGAAAGGAAAACCCACTGTAGATTGCAATAGTTATTTATAATGTTTTTTTTTAATTTTTTTTTATCAATTTAATCCTTTCACGTTAAATTAACTTGGAATTGAGTCTAATGTTTTATTTTGGTTGGCGTTATAAGGAGCTCTCACAATGTTAAAATCAGGTTTTGATATTTAAGCTGTGTTTGTTTCTCGGAAATTGATTTCTGGAAAACTACTTTTCAAACTTTTCTGTGTTTGTTTGTCATTAGAAAAGTTAGTCAATGAAAAACACTTTCCGGTCAATGAAAAATATTTTCCAGTCAAAGAAAAATTTGATTTAGTTTTCAGGAAAGTGTTTTTCTTTTATTTTGGACGGAAAACACTTTCTGTAAGTTATGAAAAATTTAAAAATATCATATTATTTTTTGATTATATTAATTTGGTCCTCAAACTTTTGATTAATATATATATATATATATATTGAATATTTATTTTTCAATTTCATCCTTTAGAATTTAATTTTTATATTAATTTTGGTCCTTATTTTTATCATTGTTATTTGCTTTTCCCTTATCATTTTTTAATTGAAATTTTTCATCTATCAAATTTGGTTTTCATTCTTTTGATTGTTACTTATTTTATTTGAAATAATTTATGAAATGTTAATTATTATTATTTTAATTTCTTCATCTTTCAATTTTTTTATTTTTTAGATTTGATCTCTATTATTTTAATTATTATTTATTTTATTTGAGATAATTTATGAAATTATATATAATTGGAAAGTTAACTAGCATGATTCTTTATGGTATAAAATTATAAAATATTTACTAGGATGGAATAATATATATAAATTATATATTGAACATTATCTAATAGTTTAAATTTTTAGGTTGAGATGATTTTTGAACATGGTATCAGAGTCTTGATGATCAAGCGGTCACGAGTTCGAATCTCACCATCCCATTTATTTGATAAAAATTAAGCATAAGGTAATGTGGGCTTGTGCAAGTTTCAAGCTCAAAGAGCTTTCATTTAAAAAAGTATGTTAGAGAATAATATAAATCATATCTTGGGACCTCACCTAACAACTTAAACTATTGGATTGAGAAGGTTCCTTGACATGATATCAGAGCCTTAATGACTAAGCAGTCACGAGTTTAAATCTCATAATCCCCATTTATTTGATAAAAATATTTGTTTTTCCGTCTACACCGCATTTGCTATGTGTTCTACGCCTTCTATGTTTTAAAAGAGGTTGATTACATCGGGTATCTTTCCCCACCCCGCATACAAAAGCATGGAATGAGGGCCTAAGCTCAAGGAGTTGCTTGTTGCTTTCCAGCCGGAGCTTGCTGAGCAGTCAGGTAGTTCATGAGCATGTGTAAGTTTCAAGTATAAAAAATTTTTAGATAAAAAAATGTGTTAAATAATAATGTAAATCTTAACTCCTGGCAGCTAATTTTAAACTCGTAAAAAAATTGACATAATAATATTGATCATGAGCATAATGCAAGAAATGATCATAATTTCTCGGCGGCATTTGGAAGCAATCAATCAACACCGTCCCGGTTTCAATCGGACAGATTAAAATTAAAATTTACACAAAAACATGTTTCTCGCCAGTATTTCTGTCTTGGTTGGAACTTGGAAGTTGCAAATCCGCCATGATTGATCTCGAATCCTTTTCTTGTACACTAGCTTATTCGATAATCTTGGAGGACCGAAGCCAGTGCCGCTGTTAAACACCCATTGTTCACATGTTCCTTGCCTCCTATTAAGTTGAGAAAAAGTTTTGTTGCTCCCATGTTCTTCCATTATCATGAAGGAGAGATTCCTCCTTTTTCGTTATTCAATAGCATAAATTATAATAGTGGAGTTGGGTGAGAATTATAAAAAGAAGGAAACCAAGCATTTGTGATGATGGGCAAGCCGAAGCCCAGCCGGAGACGGCAAGGCCAGTCTCTGTGAAAGATTATTATGTGATCGTGATGGTCACATCACAGCTCCTTTGATTCATTCTAAATACACCACGTGGGGGCCGGAGGTTTGCCTCTCAGGCCTTAGCTGCACGCTTAATGGCTATTGGCTAGCACCTACGGCACAAATCTATGCTAGATGCAATGTTTAGATACTAATTATATGCAAGCTCAACCAACGAAAAAGGTTAAAACAAGCGAAATCTGATTGTTTGGACAGCATGCATTCAGCATTTTGAAAAACAGGAAAAACATTAAAATTTGCTAACTTATGTTCAATGTACAACGTAATTCATCTCGTGATCTAATAACCACTAGTTAATTAACCAATGATCATTTGTTCGTCATAACAGTTATACAAATAAATAAAAAACAAACAGCACAAATCGGAAATTGGACAGCTGATTGATGCCTTGAGAAATAAAAAGGGTACTAGACAGGTGGGTGGCAGCATTAAAAAAAATGGCTCGACCAATAAAGAATTCCCGAATTTCGACCGTCTGGTATAATTTATTCCCTGACCAACGGGACAAAACTAGCAAGTCAAGCTGACCATGCCTGAAGAGTAGAAAAGTCAAGGTGATGTGTCGTCTTACTGTGTAGATATGATTTGTCCATAGGCCCCGACATATCTTTCATTTTTATTTTCATCTTGTCCCAGTAGGAGCAATCCCAGACGCCCAAATCTTTAATCTGCGCACGGAATCTTGTGATTATATGGTCTACCTACTGCCCTTGTGTTGTAATGGGCCTCTCACTGATGGTGACTAAGCCACCGATTCTAATTGGGAAAACAAATTATTGAAACGGATCCTCAAGTGTCTTCCTTTTTCTCTCCTCTACTCGTGATATCCATTGTATATTGTGACGGGTCGTCTGGCTCTACTAATGTTGCTAATTAAAAACAAAGTTTCATGATCATTCACTTGAAAACGTTGAAATCATAATTAACGATTGTATTTTATTTAACAACAAAATTTAAAAAAAAAAAAAAAAAACTAGGAATGTTGTGGTGGCGCGTGCGGCGAGTTTACTTGGCTAAATAGTGGCTTTCAAGCCTGTGATAGAATCCTCTCAATGGTTCCTACCTGCCCATGCAGCATTTGTAACTTCATCACCTTCGATTCGCCGTCAATAACCATGTCTTTATCGTTTTCCTTTTCTTTTCTTTCTTATCCTAGAAAATTACACTGACCCTAAAAATAACCGATGCAACTCTTCAATTAGTTTTTTTTACGACTTAATTTTTATTTTTTTATTAGTATTTGTTTTATTTTAAAAAAATTATTAAATTAAAATTTATTTTTAATTTCATTCCCCATAAGTTTTTATCATAGGTTAAATATGGTCTCTATTCTTTTAATTGCTATTTTTTTATTTAAAATAATTTTAAAATTAATTTTTTTCAATTTCATAATTCTTTAATTTTTTTTTCTAATAGAATTTTGGTCCTTATTTTTTTATTACTATTTTTTTTACTTTAAAATTTTTTTTAGTTTAATTTCTTTTTGTAATTTTATCCTTTGACATTAAATTTATCGAGCGTTGAGCTTCTTAATTTAACATGGATTTAGAGCTTAAAGAGTTGCAAGTTTGAGATATTAATTAGGTTTGCAAGTTTTTGTTTCATCCTCCAATATTTTCCTTTTCTTTCTACAGGATTTTTCAGTCGTTTTGAGAATAACACTCAGGATGCCTTTGTTTTTTTTATTCTATCTTTTCTAGATCTAGTTTTTTAAAAAGTAATTCTTTTTAATTAGATTACATTAATTTATTTTATCATTTAACATTAAATTAGTCTGGTATTGCATTGGGGTTTTTTTCGTATTTGTTAAATCTTTCTTCTTTAAAAGAAATTTTGTTTTTTAATTAAATTAATTAATTCTATCATTCAACATTAAATTGGTCGGATATTGAGTTTCTTGATTAAGACCAGATGTGGAATTTAACGGGTTACAGGTTTGAGAGATTAACATTGGTTTAGAAGGCTCACTAAAATTTGTTTGATTGTTTCCCCTTTTTTTTTTCCATCCTCAAATGTTTTCTTGCTTTTTTTTTTAGCTCCTTATGGAATTTTCCATTCGTTCTGAAAAAAATACAGGTTACCTTTAGCTTTTTTAAAAGAATTTTGTTTTTGAATTAAATTAAATTAGTTGATTGAATATAAACATGAGATACTTACTTTATGGTAGTTTTTTAGTTTGCTTTTCGGGTTGTTGTTATGACAATGCGGATAGTCTTTTTCAAATGTCTTAATCTTAGATTTTTTTTACTTATTTGAAAACATTAATGTCATACGAATATCATTTTATTATATTGTGAAAAGTATTGGCTTCGCCTGAGATGTAATACAGACTATCTAGCTACTTATTACCTATATTGACTACCTTCTTAACTAGCATGAATAAAAGCTTTAAAAATCAAGTGTTTAAGTTCATAAAACATGATACATCATGTGAATATGAAAGCATTTCAATTCATGAATTTTCTATGTATTTGAGAGAAATGTATCAAGAACTTTACTTTCAAAAAATGATTTGATTGGTGTTAGAAAAATGAATAATCTTTTTATATTGGTCATCGATCACAAAATTCAAAGTGATTGTCGTTATTCATGAAAAATAATATGTGGATAACTTTTTCTTATCATCTCAAACAATTCAAATTTTATTTAAGATGTTTGAAGTTGTTGTCTTTTTAGTTATTCATTAGTACTTTTTTTCACCGGATTCTAATTATCCTTAGACTTTTCCTTGCAAAAAATAATTTTCAAAATTGATTAATGAATCAATTAGAAAAGATAATTCTTTGTTTTGAAACATTTCAATCATTGCTTTTTTATATATTTTTTTATATATATTTATTATTATTGATGTGAATGATGATTCAATTATTTATTAAAATTTTTTTTATTAATACTTTATCTACCTTAAAAAATTCCCCATTAACATACATGAGTAAAGGGAGGAATTTTTGCTATCAATTGTTAAAAACTAAAACACGTAAAACATTTGAACCTCCCAAGCTCTTATTGATTGATCACACACCTTTCAAAACACACTTATACATTGGCTCTTATATTTATAAAAAGATTACAATCTCTAACTATTATAATTTTATTAAAAATTCTAATTTATTAGTTAAATAAGAATTCTAATATTAATGTTTTTTTTTTATCAAAGATTCCTAGTTAGACTAACACTTTGTTAGATAAAGCTGAGGAATGAAATTATAATATAAAGATAAGGCACTTAAATTATTATTATACAGATGTTCAACCAATTTTTAATTTTAAAAAATAATAAAAATAAATAAAATAATAAAGATAATAAAATAATTTGAGAAATTAACCAAGATAATATAAATTAACATTTGAGGACTGATAAGGATGAAATTATAAAGTTAAAAGTCAATTTGACAAAAAATCATAAAAATTAATAAGTTTACGAACTTAATTAAATCTTAAATTAGTTTAATTGATGCAATTAGAGATGTGATTGAAAAAATATTAAAATATTTGGTTAATTTAAGTTAAAATTACAAGAAATTAAATTTTAAAAATCAAAATAAATAGAGACGGTATTATAGGAGTTATTATAGGAGGTTAATTGATTTGAAAAGTTTGAGAAATCAATTAATTGCTGAATTTGATACCATGATCCATTTTGTAAATGACACGTACCATTTTGTAAATGATAGATCCAATTTCATTGATCATGGGGTGAAATTAAAAAAAAACAAAAAGATTTTCAAAAGCAAGAACTTGATTGCAAAACATTAGAATTTCAGGGGGCAAATTGAAGGTGCCCATTTCAGCTCAAGAAATGACGTCTTTCCATGGAGGATTGTTCATCCTGTTCCTCTGGAACAGAGGAAGTTGTCTGGACAAAAAAACGATGGCCTTTGTTAGACCCCATCATCTCACCAAATCCAAGCCAGAATGTATACCAAATGGTCTACCACAAATCCCAAAATTGATTCAGTCTCCTTCGCCCCCACAATGCGCCTCTGGCATTAAGGAAACCCATCACTAACAGTCCAACAATGGCAAGACTGTTGGTGTCCTAATCCCACCAAACACAGGGCCAATTTCATCTTCATACAAGATCATGATCCCAGGAAGATAAGGATCAAATTTCACTCAGGGTGGCCTATAAAAGCAGAGGAACCCAAGGAGCGGGGGGGGGGGGGGGTGAAAAAAATAGAGAAAAAACGGAGAGACAGAAAAGGAAGAAAACCCAGAGAGCAGAGGAAGACAACCTAAAAACCAGAGATGGAAAGAATAGAAAACAGCAACAAAACAGAAGCAAGAATCTCGTATTGACTCGCCCGATCCAACCAAAGAAAAAACAGAGACGAAAAACCATGAGAAAACAGAGGACAAACCATAGAAACAGAAACCACAGGAGAGGAGAGAGACCAAAGAGAGACAAAGCTGACAGAAACAGAGGGGAGGGGAGGAGAGGAGGATTGCCTAACCAGGCATGATCGCCTCACGTCTTCATCTCCAGTTGATACGCTAGGTATTACCCACTTCTTGTAGCAAGCATGCGTAAATTCACGAATGCTTGCCGACTGTGGCCAGCTTGGTCACTGGGCTGGGCCAGTGACCAAGCTGGCTAGGCTGGATCAACCCCATCCTTTATAGTAAAGCTAGATTGGATTCATACCAAAAAAAAAAAAAAACTATTAAAACCGAGCTGGACCTGAGCCTCAAGTCCAACCAACCTATTTTCTTGAGTTAAGGGTGTTAGCTAAACATACTTTTATGCTTTTTTTTATTGTAATATCTAGTAAAACAGGTTTTTTAAGATATCAGAAAATTTTTAAAAAATTTAGAGGTTCTCTTTTATGATTTTGTTTATTGGATTGTAGACTTATACTATAAAATATGATTTTGTTATAAAATATATATGTCTTTTCTTTTTTATTCTATGAAATAAAAAAAATAGGAAGGCTTCCTCATTGTAAAAATACAAAAAAAAAAAAATGTTTTGCTTTCATTTCAAACTTTATTTGTTTATTCACTTCCGTTAAAATCAGGAATATTTATATTTCATATTTACTGATATCAGAATTTAGAATACCCTTTATGTTCACTAATGCTAGAATTAAAAATCGAAACACTAGAATTGAAAATTATTCTGAACCCTAATATTCACTGAAGTCAAAATTAGAAATACCATACTTTTTCATGTAATATTTACCAACGTTAGGGTTAAAAATATTTGTAGTTGAATATTTAAATGACACTAGAGTCTGTAATATTATAGGCAGATCTTCAAAAGTAAAACACAACAAATCCTTAAGCAGACCTTCAAAAGCAAAATATAACAAATTTTTAGCAAATTTAAGACAAAATCAGCAATAAAATTTATCTCATGTAAAATGTTTAAAAGGTAATAATATCTTTTTTTTATATATAATCAATCTTATACCATAAATTTTTTATTAATCAATTAGATTTTTAATAATTATAATATTAAACGATGATTTTTTAAAACAGATATTTACCCTTTCATAGAATAAAATATTAAATATCTATTTTTTTCCTCAAAAAACATAAAGGTCACTGCCGCAATAGCTAATGCTACAATCTCAAGTTTTGGATCCCATGAATATGAGAAATATGTGAAGTATTTCTAATTATTCCTATTCTTAATGTTGAAGGTACATACTTCCAGTATTTTTTTTTTAACGTGGGTGTTCGAGCCAGTTTGCGCGCACCTCAACTAATCCCACGGGCCCTGAAGTTAACGACCATGTAAGTTTACAGTGGCCATCATATGAGCAACCACAGGGCTCGAACTAGAGATCACAGAAGAAGCAGACCCCTTAATCCAAAATTCTTATCACTGGATCACCTTCTATATAGTTATTTTTGTTAACTCGAATTTTGGTGAATAGTACAGAAGGATTCACTTTCATGGGGTACAACGATTTTCAAGTTTCTATTTTGATGAAATCAAGCCATAATACTCATGCATTGATGTTTGAAGAGGGAACAGTTGTTTGTTTTTGTGTTTTGAATTGTGTTAGAGTGTATTTTAAGAGAGTATTTAGTTTTAAAAAATATAAAATTGATATTATTTTAGTGTTTTTTTGATGTATTAATGTTAAAAATAAAAATAATTTTAAAAAAAGTTATTGTGATGCATTTTTAAATAAAAAACACTTTTAAAAAACAAGTTATATGAAAATATCAAATTCACAAGAATTCTATTGGTGAATTTGTTTTGCAATTAAGAAAAAAACAAGTTAAATGTTTTGATAAATAAACATTGGGTTTGAAAGTGAATATATATATATATATTTTAAAAAAATATCTAGTAAGAGATTCAATATCATACAGCGCCTAAATGATCGAAAGTTAAATTTAAATGAGAAATTATTAAATATATGTTATCAAATCTCAGTGTGTAAAATGCGATTAAGACAATAAACGTGGGTAAAAAATTATAGAAAGTAAAAAATAAAAGTGAAGAGAAGAAATAAAAAAGAAAACTTTTTTCCTCTAAAAATTGTGTCGTTATTTGGAAGCAAAAACGTTCAAAACTTTTTAAAATTTAAAATCATTTAAAAATTAATTTTTATATTTCTAATTTCAGGTTTAACCTTGATATATTTTGATATATCTGAAATCAAGATTTCCTTTATATTTTGCGTATAAAACTAAGAGGAAATGACTCCACACATATTTAATTGCATTAAATCTATCTTTAAGAAGTTGTTGTGTATCCTATTTATCATTTTATTAGATTTTCAATATAAAACTAACATACGTATTTCCCCTTAAACTAATGAATAAACTAAATATCCTCAGCATCAATAATATCCGATCTAATTAATTATTTTTATTTTTTTAAATAGAACTAATTTTGATTAAATAAAATAAAATAAATAAATTTAGAATTTAATATCATGATTTTAATTCTCCTTTCAAATATTTTGATTTTAACTAGTTTTAAAACTAGTAGCCTAAACACCCTTTTTTCTTTGTCTAAAAAACCCTAGAAGCCTTAAAATCTCTTCTTTGTTTTTTTTTTAAAAAAAATAAAAACAAATTTTCTAGATGGAGAATTAAAACTATGATATTAAATTTAATTCTAAAATTTAATTAATTCAATAAAAAAAATTAAAATTTATTAGTTAGATTATTATTGAAGTCAAGGGTATTTAAATCATCTTGTTATTTTTATATGCAAAACATGAAGGGATGGTTGAAAAATAGTAATAAACAAACTTAATTTCAAATCTAATAAAGTATAAAAATGTAAAAATTTAAATTAAGAATATATAAACTAATTCTCAAATAACTTTAAGTTTAAAGAAGATTGGAGCAATTTAACCTTATTTTAAAAAAAAATAAAAAAAAAAATTGAGCACCAATCAAATATCAGTTGTTTGTTAGAATTCATAATAAACCCATAAAAAAACCAAAATAAATTATAGAGTTTAATTTAAAATCCAATTAAATTTTAAATAATAAAATTAAAAAAATAATAAAAAATTAATCAGATGGTAATGAGTTAGGCCCATGCACCTTATATTAATAAAAAAAACTCATGAATGTTTGGGCCTAAAAGTCCATATACGCACTTAGGTTTTTGAATTTTTATCTCATGAGTTGACAACACATCATCTATTTCTAATTTTTTTTTTTTAAGTAGTTGATAAGTCACTTGTAATTATAGGCGACCTGTTTCCTTTTAGATGTTAGCATAGAAATTAGTCACCATTAGAGGGAGGGGTTTATTTGTCTAAAATTTTGTTTTCAAGCTATTATTATCTAAGAACACCAAGTAAACACTCTGTAAACAACATAACATAGCAATCCTAAAACATCATAAAGTCACTAAAAAACAAAAATTAACCAAAAAAATCTAAATCAAGCTCGATCTAGTTTTTCAGGTATAGAGAAAAATCATTATCATCAAACTTCTCTCCTTAAATAAAACTCGTTAACACTAAAAACATCAAATTTGCATTGCCAAAAAATGATCATTTGCCAATTTTTTTTTCTTTTATCATTTTTTCTCTCATCTCTCAAGTTTAGGGATTAAAAGGTTAAGAAGATGCACTTTCAAGAGAAAATTAAAATTATAAAAACTAAAAGGGTTATAGAGTAAGATAAAGAAAAGTAGATAGACTAAAAAGAAAATTTTCTTCTGAATTAAGATTAGCCATGAATTTCTTCTTATTTTACACCTTAGTTCTTTATTGCTAAATATTACTATTTTTTTAATAGGTTTTGACAAATCAATAATAAAATTAGGCATAGAACATTGTAATTAAAAAAAAAATATTCAAGAACAAAAATGAAAAAGAAAGTGTTGTGAATTGCTATAGTGATTTCCCTCCTTTAATATATTTTGTAATTTTTAAATTTAAAAGGACATTAGTTACTTAAAAAAAAGACATAAAAGATAAAATGTTATTTTATACAATAAGTCTAGAATGATGAGGTTAACACAATGTTGTCACGGGTTATACCCCTCATGTGAAGAAATAGTTAAAAAATATTAATTAAAATATATTTAATAAAAAAAATATTTTTTTAAAAATATTTTTGTAATTCCCTCTCGTTTTCTCTCAGAATTTATCTCTTTCTTATGCTATAAATATTGGTAATTATATCTCTGTATCATGAAATTGCTCCGAAATTCAGCCCTAGTCAACAACCTAAGCCCACTACACCTCAGTCTAAGAAACCCAAGCCCAAGTGTGTCATCAATGCAAATTCACTTTCTTTTTTCCCGCCTTCTTAACATACGCACACACTAAAAACCATCATTTCTCCCAACAGGAAAAAAACAGAATCCCTACTTTCACACTGAAAATCTCGACGTGGCAAATACTCTCCCACGCCGGAAAGATTTCCGATGGGAAGTCTCCCTTCAAATCATCAACGCGAAACCCGAACCTAAACCAAGCGGAGCACTAAACCCCTCTCCCAGCTCCAAAACTCACCCCCCTTCCATGGCCGATCGATCTCTTACTCCAAGGTATTTCGATATGGATATATATTACCTGTATCAGTATGTGTATAAACACGCGTACATTACATGACTGTGTTTTTGTGTGCGTGAAGGATGTTCGAAGATTCTATAGAAAGGAAATGCACCGATTTTCCGCACACGATTAGGGAAATCGGTTGCGTTAAAACAATCTTCATACCTAAAATCTGGGGAATTTGGGTGGCAGGATTTATCGCTTTCAGGGACGAAAGTGGGTATGAAAAATAATGGGGTTATTGGCGATGATGTGCCAGAAGATGCTTAACTGTTTCCAGCGAGGAGATGGAACGAGCAAGGAGTCTTCTTGGCGACCCAGAAGACATAGGAACTTTCTTAAACGAGGGAGATGCAGTTGATCAGGGCCTCTCAGTTTTTGAAGATGGTAGATTTGGTGATGCTTCATCAAACAAGGAAAATGATTTTTACTCTGCTTTCACCTATACTAGAGCCTCAAAGAGTAAACATATCTCAAGAACTTTCATCTCGCCTCCTAAATCATCTGCAAACCATGTCAAGTCATCCATTAATCCAAAAAACAGAACAAGAATTTTGAAATTAAAAACAAAGGACTCTTTTAAATCCAGCCCAAGCCCATTCTAATTAATAATAAAACCAAACTTCTGAAGCCCAAAAAGACTGCCTGGCTCTTTTAAAATCTATGTATTTGTTGAGAGTGGGATTTGAACCCACGCCCTTTCGGACCAGAACCTTAATCTGGCGCCTTAGACCAACTCGGCCATCTCAACCGTTGTTGTCAAGGTACCTGTAATTTACAATAATAGAGAGAGACTCACAGTAGCTTTGAAGATAGCAGTTGATGGATTTGAGCCCTGAAGGAATCACTGAGTCCGCAAGACAGAACCCATTGGCCGGCCTGAATCCCCTACGAGTATGCCTTTTGTTCCTAAGCCTTTCCAGCACTGTTGCATACTTGCATGGAACCTAGCTTATAACATGAGACAAAGAAAAACAACATTCAGCTGCTTCTTTGCCACCTTCAGCTTCGTTTTAGAATCTCTCTCTTTTCCCCTTCTCCTTTTTGAAGTTTTTTAAGGGCAGGGCTGTTGAAAATCGAATGTCAAGAATCTTTTTCAAATATTAGGGGAAGTGGGATCCGATCTTTGGGTAGTTTCCTGAAAGCAATAGACAGAAGAGTGGTCTCCCTTGATTGCCAAAATACCCCTCTCATTTTTGGCCATGTACTTGTAAAATATTTGTAATTATATATTAATTCATGTAAAATCTATCAGCACCAAGAACATCATCATTATTAGCTTTATCATGCAGGCATATAGAGGTTTCTGGTAATATTTCTACTCTGCAAGGCGCTGGAAATGAGGTTGACGCTTGATTCCTTCGAACAGGTAAAACTGTCTGGAACGTCTTGGAAATATTTTTATTATTATTATTAACGCTGGTGGCTGGTTGCTGGTGGCTGATGGCTGGTGGCTGGGCTAATTTACATACATCTTAACTAATTTTATAGATCTTGAAATTAACAATTATGTAATTTTCTAGTAGCTCTGAGATTTGTGAGACTCGAACTGGTAGGTGATTTATAAAAAACAAATTTAAAACCTGACCAATTAAACTATATTTTTTTTTATTTTAAAAAATAATTTTAACTGTGAAGGTGGTTGCACCCATGACAGTATAAGATGGTGATGGTTTCATAAGCCAGCCCTCATTGCAATGCTCCACTTGTGCTTATTTCTCCTTCCCCATAATCGTAAGTTGTGCGTATGAAACCTAATTATGTTGTTGTTGGGGCTGTCATAATGTTCATCTAAGAAATTGCTTTTTTCTCATATGCCATTTATGTTGTTGTCGGAATGGATCTGAGTTTGATTCGAGTAAAGGAGCTGTTTTGTTCTCTTAATTGTTTCCCTGAAAATCTCACGTAAACCATATTAGAATGGTTTTTTTATATATATAAAAAACACTTTTAAATTTTTTCCTTTCAAATTAATATTTTTTAATATATTTTAAATAATAAAACAGTTTAATATATTTGTTTAATTCATATAATAATATTTTCATGTGGTAACTCAGTTAGTTAACACATATATATAAGTTTAGAGATCGCAGCAGGTTTGAGAGTCGAGTGAGAATATTTTTATTAAAATTATAAACGATGTATTATCTATTTAAAAAAAAAAGATGACGGATGAACGGCATAACACTTTTCTTTATTTTTTCTTTATCTATTTAAAATATAAACAAGCTACAATGATATTTATTGTTGTTAAATTGCTAAAACAATCATAAAATATGTTTTTTAACATAAACAATGATTTTATTAAAAAAATCTTCCAATCGCTTTAGATAAAGTACATTAATAAAAAGATTTATCTTGCTAATTTTTTTTTTCAATGATAACTATATATTTTTTTTCTGGTTTAATAATAATACTAAATAATTCTTCAATACCTATATATATTATTTTATGTCTTTTAAAAAATTGATCCCTAGCATATGTACATACAAACTAGCACAAATAATACATGGATCCGTAATAAGGACGACGTGTCCCTTAAACAATTTCTTTTGGTCCATCGTTCGATAGCAACAGTGATGGAAAAGTCCAGTAAAAGAATGTAACAGCCCAATGGCAGTCAAGGTTTTTCTGGGGTGGTGATGCGATCAGTTAAGCAAAGGGGAGAGGGAGGGAGGGGGAGAGAGGGGGAGAGAGAGAGAGAGAGAGAGAGAGAGAGCGAGAGGTACGTTGGCGTGAGGCCATTCAAAAGCAGACAATAGTACATGAGAACATTAAAAGCAAGCCCCTCCCGGCCCCAACTTGCATTCCAACTTGCAGGAAAAAAAAAACAGAAAGAAAAAAACCTTTCTCCTTCAAAGTGAGATCACATGCAAGCTGTAACCATCTCTCTCTCTCTCTCTCTCTCTCTCTCTCAGCAAAAAAAAATTTGCAACTTGCTTGAATCTTAGAACATTTTGTTGAGTTATCAAAGTCAAGTTGCAGCTTGACAGGGCAGCAGCTCATGATGGTTGATTCCCTGCTTCAAGTTACTATTATTTTAATGCATCATGCATATGCTTCCACCCCCTTGGAAATGGAGATTTCTATCCTAGATAACAATGGATACAGAACCCATCAAGATCCTCT